>ULYE01030443.1_pt1 | contig 53851 bp, 37 predicted proteins | sample 1961921 | NCBI WGS metagenome assembly ULYE01 (sample SAMEA4835856, study PRJEB28245) | human gut metagenome | biome: gut microbiome; material: fecal sample | place: Denmark | collected 2008 | reverse complement strand
CTACATTTGTTGCATTCAACCCATATAATTGACTTTTGACACACTCTCCTATGTGCTTCTGCCCCTTCGGGGCGTGCTGCTTCTATTTTGAAACACCCTCCGATGTAATTGTTGGGCTTTACCTTTCCGCTACGCGCTTGTGAGCGTTGGTTTAGCCCGCATAGTATATAGCAAGCCCCTTTAGTAAATATTGCAATAAAATACTGAACAACAAAAGGAGTCCTTTTGGCTTGCAAAAGGACTCGTTTTGAAGAGCAAAAGGACCCCTTTTGCATGGTAAAAGGACTCGTTTTGGAAGGCAAAAGGAGTCCTTTTTTTTAATGTTAAGTGTTGAATGTTAAGTGTTAAGGGTTTAGGGTGGAATGTTGAATGGAAAAATACAAAAAAGTGGCGTCCCCAAAAAGCGGGGACGCCACTACCATTTTACATCTATTATCACTAACCATCCCCCTAAAGGGATTATTTGAACAGCTCAATTTCGCTGATCATGCAGTTGCTGTAAGAGTCGAAGCCGTAGTAGGTTTCTACTGGCTTGATCTTTATATACTTTGCAGTTACAGGAGCGTAGAACTCTGCAATAACTGGCGTAGTAGAACTAACTGCATCGGAGTTGTATGGCGAATGAACTGTACCCACTTCCTTCCAGTTCTTGTCGTCGTCGCTTGTGTATACTAAGTAATCAGAAACTCCGTAGACGTAACTGTAATAGTAATATCCAGGATATACTGCAATTGCCGATACTGTCTGAGCCTCTTTGAATTGTATTCTCCATCCCTCAGTTCCACCGCGCGTAAGGTCGTAATCATTATAATTACCATTTGTGAGTTTCGTTGTACAGTATATGTGTCTACGGTAGTTGAAGATGCTGAAGTCGTCATCGCCTACATACTTTTCACTCTTACCCTCAATAGATCCGACATCCTTGATGTTGCAGGCCTTGTAGATAAAGTACCAGCTGATTTTGTTGAGGTTGCTGCTTGCTTTGGCTTTGCCGCTTACCTCCTTGATGGTGAAAGACATTCTGCACTTGTCGCCATCCTGGAAAGCCTTGGCTGCATCATTGTCCTTCAACGATACCAATACGGGCTCTTCCGACTTTCTTTCGCCCTTCTTGATAACTACCATGTTGCGTTCCATCTGGAATGCATCCGCAGACATAACCTTGTAGTCGCCCTTGTCCTGGTTTGCAATTTCAGCATCGGGCTGTACAACTACAGTGATGTCCTCGTCGGCTGTCTTCGAGAGATTGACGTAGAACTCAAAATGGTCGGTAGGTAAAGTGTATCCTAAAGGAGTGATGATGATGTTCGAAGCGCTGTTCTTCTGAGCAGCCACATTCTCCTGTATATAAACCTTTGCACTCTCATAGTCCGTCTGCTCTGTCGGGAAGAGAGTCTCGCCAAATTCCTTGTCGTCGCTACAAGCCGTGAAGAGGGGCAGCGCAGCGAGCATCAGAACTGGCAATGATATGTTCTTGATAATTGATTTCATTTTTCTTCAGTTTTTTATTGGTTCTTATTTACCGTCGATGCGCACGTTAGGTGTCCATACTGGTTCGCCTGATGTGGTCTTACACTTGTTGCCGTTGCCGGTGTAGTCGGTGAACTCATCGCCCTGACCCTCGTTCATCTTCCAGTAAGCCTCAAGACCTTCTGTGTGCGGGTCGATTACGTACATGTTGTTGGCAATCTCAGCCTGCGAACGAGCTACACGCCACAAGCGCACTTCTGAGTACATGGCGTTGGCGAGGAAGTAGCTGCCTGAGCTTGCAAGCGACATGTTGTCTACGCATACAACCTTACCGCCGAGGTCCATAGAGTTGTCAAGTACGCCGTTCACATACAGATAAAGCTTGGTGCCAGTACATACGAATGCCAGGTGATACCATGTCTGCTGGTTGAACAGCATGTTAGAGTTCATCTGCGAACCTTGAGTCTTTATCTGCAGACGGTTGCCCTCTATCGGAGCGTCACCGAAGCGGATGTAGATCTCACCGTCACGTCCTTCTGAGCCACTTGCTGCAAAGATGGCCTGGTTGTTGCCCTGACCTACTTCTGTCCTAAGTACAGACATGTTGATGTTCATCTCAACAGTCCATGCCGTGAGGTCGTTCTGCTGACGAAGCTCCATCTTTGCGTAGTTGTTACGGTTGAGTGTCGGCACAGCCTGATAGATAACCTGGTCGAGTACATATACTATTGACTTGCCCGACTTCAAGATGTTAGCACCGTCCTTGCTGTCTATTTTCAGAGCGATGGCAAACTTCTTGCCGCTCGCCTTCAGTTCGTTTGTAAGTGGCTGGACATTGATGCTTACCGGAGTAGAAGCTGAGTTGCCCTCGTCTACAGTCACCTTATTGGCTGATATAGTGTATTGCCCATCCGGCAACATCTCGTAAGAGGTAGAGTTAAGCTTGTTGTAGCTGTCGAGAGCAGCCTGGTCGGTAGATATTTCGAACGAGCAGGCTTTCTTGACGGGCGACGACACGCGTACACTCATCTCTGTACTGACCTCATCGTTGCCGATGGTTATCTTCTTGGCAGTGTTGCCATTGGTGTTGGTCTGGGCGATGTAAGCCTGATTCTCCAACACGTCATATTCTGCGTCGTTGCACGAAGCCAGCAGCATAGCGCAAGCGGCTGTACATCCGAGCAGGAGTTTTGAGATATTTGATTTCATGACTTTTAAAGCTTATAAATAGTAACTACATTATTTTACTGACGGGTTCTGGATCTGGATGCCCTTGCGCAAGTAAGGATAAGATACGTTGTATCCCGACACGTTGTATTCGTACTCCATGTGGTATGTTCCCATACCGCCTTTCTGTACAGCCTTGCCATTGATGATAGGCTTCCATTCTGCCATTCCGATAAGGCTCGGCACCGTGCGGCCGTCGCGTGTTGTGTGGCTTACACCACCTGCTTTAGCCCAGTTCTCGAAGTTCTCGGTTACAATATACTTCTTGGCTGTCTCCTCAGGCGAGAGCTTGTCGGCTTCCTCTGTAGCGTTCTGGAAGTTTCTGATAGTGTTGCTCAAGCGGTTGTCAAGGTCTGAATAGCCGTAGCTTCCGTAAGCCTGTACGATGAAGTAGTCGAAGTAGCGACCCAGATTGCTGTTGAGCGATTGTGGCTCACCGTCAATTACGAACAAGCGGCCAGTACCCGACTTCGGGCCGATGCGCTTCGACATCTCTTCAACGAATACAGCGTGAGCCTCTTCGTTGCTGGCAATATTACCTGGTGAACCATAGTTAGGCTCGAAGTCCCAGTCAAATCCGTCGTAGTTATACTTGTCGATAGTATCGCAGATAGCGTTGGCATACTTGCGTATAGCCTCGTCGCCCTCGCCCCAGAAAGTGGTGCGGTCCTCACCGGCAGGAGTCAGCTGGTCGCCAACGTTGGCTACGATGAAGCAAAGCAGAGCACGTGTGCCCTTCACTTCCTGCACATACTTCAGGTCGGCTTTGCGGTCTACCGAGAGTGAATGCCAGTTGCCCCAGATTGAAACGAAGTCAACCGAGTCTGGCAGACCTGCGAGTGTATTCTCAAGCGACAGTCCTGAGCCCACCCAGTTGCCGAACCATCCGAATGCAACTTCATGGTCGCTCTTCTTGTATTCGCGCAGTTGCTTGTAGTAAGCGTCCGACTTGTTGGTGTGAGTTAAGTCGGTAGGGTTCTTTATTTCGGTGTCTGTCCAGTCGTCGCACGAAGCCATGAAGCTGAGTGTTGCAACGAGGGCAAACATATACATGAATATCTTTTTCATTGTCTTTAAGTGTTTTTAGATGTTAGCTTCTATTTACTTCTTCTGCCACCACATCTTTGTCTCGTAGTTGTCGGCACCGCCGTTCATCTGCAAGGCATTGTTGTAGTTGTTCGGGTTGTTGATAGACTCTTCGTTAGGATAAGGTACACGGTTGGCAACCTTCAGTGCTGAACCGATGTTCTGTGCTACGTCGAACACCTTAGGATAGCCCGTACGGCGTATTTCGCTCCAAGCCTCCTGGCCGTTGGGGAACATTGCAATCCACTTCTGAGTCATGATGCGCTCAAGCTTCTTCTCGGCTGTAGCATCGTTGTCCCACTTGATGGTGATGTCTGATACGTGGCTCATTGACTTGCCGTATCCGCCGTCAGCATCAACGTAGTCTGCCTGGATGCTGGTATCGTCAGCCAAGTAAGAGTCTACGCCTGCTGCACCCCACTGATCGAACGAGAGGCGAACGCCCTGATTGTACAGTTCTTCAACCGTACCGCCCATACCGTCCCATCCTGCAAGTGCGCCCTCAGCGCGGCAGAATGCCATTTCTGACGCAGTCATCCATACGCCCTTGGCATTGATGGCAATGTTTACGGCTGAGTACAATCCGTCAGCAACGCTCTTGTTGCCGATGGCAGCACCAGCCAGACAGCCAATCACCTTGCGTGCGCCTTCGGCTGAAGTTGCAGTAGGCTTGAAGTACTTGTCGATACGTGGGTCATTATATCCGTTCATGTATGTGTCGATGTCGGCGCAAGCACGTGAGTCGCCCCATTCCACACAAGTCTTGTACAGACCGTTGGGTGTGTAGGTGATGCAGAGGTTGTCGTCGTTGCTTGTCATAACGCCTGCTGCTACAGCCTCTTCGCCATACTGCTTTGCCAATGCTGGCTCAACGAAGCGCATGCGGATAGCTACGCGGAGCTTGAGCGAGTTGGCAAACTTGAGCCACTTGGCAAACTTGCCCTGATAGCAGTTGTCGTAGGCTGCATTGACTGTAAGGTCGGGGTCGGCAGCAACCATAGGCTGAATAATGCTGATAGCCTTGTTCAGGTCGTTGATGATGGCCTCATAAACCTCCTTTTGTGAACTGTAAGCCTGTGCGTCGTCGCTCTTTCCAATGGGGAATGCACCGTAAACGTCGGTGAAGTACTGGTAAGCGTGAGCGCGCAGAATAAGTGCCCATGCATAGTTGATACCTTCACCGTTAGTAAGCTTCGCAATCTCATTGAATGCTGAAACTACCTTCGGACGCATGTCGTTGAAAGGATAGCCTGCCCATCCGTTAGGAGCATTGAAGCATACGAAGTTTGAGCTGTTCCAACCGTGGTTGGCGTATGTCAAGTAGCGTCCCAGATAGTTGCCGATAAGGTCGAAGTTCATCTGGTAGGCATTCTCCTGCTCGGGGAAAGTCTGGTTCTGGAGCTGAACGAGGAACGAACCGCTGGCGAAGTTGTCGCGGTTGAGTTGCTCGTTGTCTATTTTGTTGCCCGGACGGTTGGCGTCCTCAAATCCGTCGGTACATGACGTCATTGAGCCTGCACCGAGAAGGCATGCCGCTCCGATAAGGAACATGCCCGATATGTTGGATAATATGGTTTTCATATACTCAGTATATTATATATATAATGTGTGAGGAATTAGAAGTTCACCTTCACGCTGAATCCCAGTGAGCGCAAGCTCGGTTGCATGAAGTAGTCGAGGCCCTGATAGAAGGTGCCGGTAGAAGCTGTCGACTCTGGGTCGAACGGAGCCTTGTTGTAAATCATGAACAGGTTGCTGGCAGTAAGGCCGAGTGTTACGCCCAGTTTGCCTACCAATGTGCGTGGCAGAGTGTAGCTGATGTGAGCCTCCTGAACGCGTACGTTGGTGCCGCTGTACATGTACTCTGACCAGATCGGGTTAGAACCGCCCACTACAGAGTAGTAGTTCTCTGCGCTGATCTTGCCCAGGTTTACTGGAATACCACCGTTGTCGCGTGCGATAGCCGAAGCCTTTGACACACCGTAGTTGTCAAGGATGGCCTGAGTCTGCGACATTACGATACCGCCAAGACGAGCTGTGATGAGGAATCCGAAGTTGATGCCCTTCCATGCGAACTCGTTAGAGAATCCGAGGTTTGCCTTAGGCAGTACTGAGCCGAGGAATTTCGGGTTAGAGAGTGTCTTTCTCTTGATCTTGCCGTCGCTGATAAGTATGTTGCCTTCAGCGTCGCGCTCGAAGTCGACGTATGTGTACATGTCGCCCATTGAGCCGCCCTCGCGCAGGATGGTGCTCAAACCTTCGAGTCCGCCTTTTGAGATGAGGTTCTTGCTGTCTTCAACATCGCTGCCGAAGAGCTTGATTACCTTGTTCTCGTTGGCTGAGAATGTGAATGTCGGGTTCCATGTGAAGTCGCCCCAAGTCTTGTTGTAGCCGAGTGAAAGCTCGATACCGCGGTTGCGGATGTTACCTGTCTGAACGTAAGCCGAGCTGTAGCCCTCAACCTGATAAGGTGCTGTTACGAGCTGCTTCTTTGTGTTCGACTGGTAGAGAGTAACGTCGAATGTGAGAGCGTTGTTAAGGAAGCGTGCTGTAAGACCTGCCTCCCATGAGTTGGTGCGCTCCGGATAGAATGTGTCAGGGAACTTGTATGTTACGGTGTTGTACTTGCCTGAGGTCGGGTCGTACTCGTAGCGTGCGCCTGTAGAGAGGTTTGTAGGAATGGCTGTACCTACTGATGCCCATGAACCGCGTACCTTGAGGTAGTTGATCCACTCCGGCATCTTCATCATTTCAGAGATAACTGCCGACATACCTACCGAAGGATAGAAGAACGATTCGTGCGGAGTGCCTGACAAAGCTGAATCCCAGTCGTTACGTCCGGTGAGTGTGAGGTAGAGCATTGAGCGCCATCCCAACTCGACGTTGGCGAATACTGAGTTGATGTTGTGCTTGGTTTCTTCATAGACAGGACGGTTGTCGTTGGTCACCTGTCCGTAGTCGATAGCATTGGGTGTGAAGATGTTTGACGGAGCCTTCAATCCACCCTGATAACCCTGCTGGCGATAGTGGGTGCGTGACATTGAAGTACCCACGTTGGCACCAATAGAATAGTTGCCGAGGGTCTTGTTCACGTTGACCATAAGGTCGCCGTAGAGGTTGCGGTCGAACGCATTGCTGTAGGCATAGAAGCCGTAGTCAGAGTGAGAGAATATATTAATGGTCGAAGCATAACGCTTGTCCTGGGCGAATGTGTTGGTGTCGTCCCAACGCATACGTCCGGTTACGTCGAGCCAGTCGAAAATCTTGTACTTGGCGCTGCCGCTTACCATGTAGCGGTTGCGGTTGTTGGTACGGTTCATTCGCTTAGCCACCCAGTAAGGGTTCTGCATCTTGTAGTCGTCGCCGAAGTTCCAGTTCTGAACGTAGATGCCGCGTGAAGCGTCCCAAACCTCGAATGTACGGATAGCGTCGAAGCTCTCGCCGCGTGGGAAGAGGTACAAGCCTACGAGCGGGTTGAAGTACTGACCCTGAGCCATGAGGTTCTGGTCCTTCTCCTTTATGTAGTTGAATGAGAAGTCGAGCTGCAACTTGTCGTTCAACATTGAGGTAGTGTTGCGGAATGTTACGTTGTATCGGTCGTATGCACTGTTTGTGATGATACCGTCGGCGTTGGTCGTTCCGAGTGAGATATAAGTCTGGTTCTTGTCGCTACCGGCTGTAACAGCTACGTTGTTCTGTATGTTTGAACCCGTGTTGAAGAAGTCCATCGGATCGTAAGAGCCAAACTGCGACTCAGCCTTTTCGCCCCACGATTTCACTTCGCCCGGACGGTTGAGGTAAGAGTTCTGGAATTTAGGGCTTACAAACGGACGTGAGAACTGTGAGCTGTGCGAGATCTGTACGCTCACCTTGCCCTCCTTGCCACGCTTTGTGGTGATCATGATGACACCCTGGGCTGCTGCCGAACCGTAAAGGGCTGCAGCTGCCGGACCAGAGAGCACTGAGATTGACTCGATGTCCTCAGGGTTGAGGTCGCTGATGCCCTCGCCAGCAGGCTGGCTTGAGTAGATTGATCCTGTCTCGCCTGAATTGCGGTTGCTGATAGGCACACCGTCGATAACGTAGAGAGCCTGGTTTGACTGGTTGATTGACTTCGGTCCGCGCATCACTACACGTGTAGCACCACCCATACCGGCAGAAGAAGCGTTGATGTTAACGCCTGCTACTTTACCCGAGAGCGAGTTCATGAAGTTGGCGTTCTTCACCTCGTTGAGGTTTTCGCCACCCATCTTCTGTACGTTGTACGAAAGCGCTTTCTCCGAACGCTTGATACCGAGGGCGGTCACAACTACGTCGCCCAGTACCTGAGTGTCCTCCTGCATTGTGAGGCTCATTACCGCCTTAGCCTTAACCTTGAGCGGAGCATAGCCCATATAAGACAGCTCGAGCTCCTGGCCAGGATTAGCCTTGATCTGGAAGTTGCCGTCAATGTCGGTCACGGTCACCTCTTTAGTGCCTACAGCCTTAACGCTTACGCCGATGAGCGGTTCACCGCTTTTGTCGACAACAGTTCCCTTGACTACACCTTTGGCATCTTGTGCCATACCGGTCGTGTTGAGGCTTGGCGATGCTAAAGGTGCGGCTGTAGCCTTACCTGAAGCGTAACCTGCCATTGACACGGACGCAAGCAGCGACAACGCTACAACGTTACGTCGTCCCGTCATCTTCTCCATGATTTGGTTGAGATTAGTTTTCATAAAGTTTATATAGTTTAAGAATAAATCTTGTTGGGTGATGCTTGTTTGTTTTATTAAACATGCATCAACTAACAGATGTTTTTATTTATCTTAGTGGATGGTTTTTATTATATTGTTGATTTAGTAAGATGGTTTACAGGTTTAATCCAAAACTTTAGAATGCAAAATTAAATATTTAGTAAATAAGTTCCAAATTAGGGGGGGGGGCTTAACAAAACTTAACACAAAATTTATGCGTTAGTACCACTGAAAAGGCAATGCTTGATAGTAGGATAAATGTGGTCATAAAACAAAACGAGTCCTTTTGGCTTGCAAAAGGACTCGTTTTGAAGAGCAAAAGGACCCCTTTTGCATGGTAAAAGGACTCGTTTTGGAAGGCAAAAGGAGTCCTTTTTTTTAATGTTAAGTGTTGGGTGTTAAATGTTAAGTGTTGAGGATGGAATGTTGAATGGGAAAATACAAAAAAGGAGGGTGTGTGCAAAAGTCTAAGCAGCACGCCCCGAAGGGGGCAGAAGCACATAGCCCAGGGCAACGCCCTGAGGTAAAAAGCCACCAAAAACAATGCGCCCTGCAAGGGCAAAAGCGTTAATTATCAATGCTTTTGCCCTTACAGGGCGTTTTGCTATTTTCTATCCGTACAGAGTGAGTGTCAAAAGTCGAAAAAATAAGAATAGTGCTATTAGTAGGAGGGTATAGCATCCCTGCTATACCCACTAAATCTACTGAAAATGAAGGCAGAGTGGGTAGGGCAGGGATGCCCTACCCTCCTACATTTGTTGCATTCAACCCATATAATTGACTTTTGACACGCCCTCCTATGTGCTTTTGGGGCTTTCAGCCCGTAGAATTGAGTTTTGCACACCCTCTTGCTTGTTCAGGGTATGACGAGGATGCGTGAATGCTACACTTTTCTATGGGAACTTGCAAGCTGACACTATATAATAAGGTATAAAAAAAGAGCAACAAGAACAGCGCTGTCAGTTCTACATTATAGAAAGACAATGCTGTTCTTGTTGCTCTATGGAAATCTCACCACATCACCACATCACCATCTCAACGTGAGCTACGCTCCCTTCTCACTTGCTCCATTATTCCGGTGAGTTCCTCAACCGTTGTGGCTCGCAGCATGGCGATGCGGGTCTGGCGGAAGTCGGGAATGCCCTTGAATATGGGCGAGGCTGCTATGTGGCGGCGTGTGTGCAGAATGCCACGGTATTCGTCGATGCGCTCAACGTTGATGCGCAGCTGTTCGAGCAGTATGTCGAGCTTGCGGTCGAAGGTGAGCGACGTGTCTTCGGGACGGCCGTCGAGCAGGTCGCGCATTTCCTTGAATATCCATGGGCGGCCGAAGGTGGCGCGTCCCACCATCACGGCATCTACTCCGTAGCGGTCGAAGGCGTCGCGTGCCTGCTCTGGAGTGCAGATGTCGCCATTGCCGATGATGGGTATGTGTATGCGCGGATTGCGCTTCACCTCGCCTATCAGCGTCCAGTCGGCATCGCCCGTGTACATCTGGGCACGCGTTCTGCCGTGAATTGTGAGCGCCTGGATGCCGCAGTCCTGCAGAGCTTCTGCCAGATCGGTGATGACCAGATTGTCGGAGTTCCATCCCAGACGCGTCTTCACGGTGACGGGAGTGTTGACTGCCTTCACCACATTGCGTGTTATGTCGAGCAGAAGCGGTATGTTCTGCAGCATTCCGGCACCGGCTCCCTTGCCAGCCACCTTCTTCACGGGGCAGCCGAAGTTGATGTCAATGACGTCAGGGTGCACTTCCTCAACGATGCGTGCCGCTTCGACCATCGATTCTACGTCGCGTCCGTATATCTGAATGCCCACGGGGCGTTCCTCATCGCTAATGTGCAGCTTGCGCAGGGTGGCGTTGACCGAGCGCACCAGTGCCTCGGCACTGACAAACTCGGTGTATACCATTGATGCGCCGAAGCGCTTGCACAGATGGCGGAAGCCTATGTCGGTGACATCCTCCATCGGTGCGAGAAACAGCGGACGTGGTCCGAACTCTATGTTGCCTATCTTCATTTAGCTGACTTTCGATTGGTTGTCGGTGGCGCTTACTCGAAGTAGTAGAGGAATGTGGCAATTCCGGTGAGTGCCTTCTTGGGCGACTCCTTAATCTCGATGGCAAACTTGATCTGTACCTTGGCAATGCCGCGCAGGTTCTCGATAGAGTAGAGGTCGGCAACGAGGCGTACGTGCTCGCCTGACTTGACAGCCTGGCCGAACTTCATCTTGTCCATACCGTAGTTGACCATCATCTTGAGGTTCTTCACCTCGATAATCTGATTCCACAGGCAGGGCAGCATTGAGAGTGTGAGATAGCCGTGAGCGATGGTCGACTTGAACGGGCTTTCTACTGCGGCACGCTCTGTGTCTACGTGAATCCACTGATGGTCGAGTGTGGCATCGGCAAACATGTTGATGCGCTCCTGCGAGAGTTCTACATAGTCGGATACTCCGATGTTCTTGCCGAGCAACGCGGCAAACTCATGATAGCTGTTGATGATAACTTTGCTCATAGTCGTATTTTTAAATAAATTTTATTCTTAAATTAATGCAAAGGTAAGACTTTTAACATAAAAATCTTGCAAGATGTTGCACGTATTAAAGAAAAATAATTAATTTTGCATTGTTATATGTGCATTATTGGCATGTCGTGCAGCCTGCCAGGCCTTTATTGGCATAGTATATTATAAATCGATATATATTATATAATGTACAATAAATTAATAAAAAGAGAATAAAAAATAATTAAATAAGGAGCGTATTGTACGCAGGAAATAAGTATAATTATTTTATAAGAGAGTTTGTACGCAAGTCTTTATATGCTATTGTTAATACTTTGGCACACTAAAGAAGCGGAGACTTGTATTTTAATTTTTATATAAACCATCTACTATGCAAAAAACAAGCAATTCATTCAGTCTGCTTGTAGCTATGGGTGCGGCGTTAATGCCAATCTGGGGGGTAATTTCTCAGAAGCTAATGCTGCCAATACTATAGCACTTCAGCAGCAGAATGGCGTCTGCACGGGTAACGTTGTGGATGCTACGGGTGAGCCTGTCATCGGTGCTGTGATTCGAGTTAAGGGAACACAGACTGCAATTGCAACCGACATTGACGGTAACTTCTCGCTAAAGGGCGTTAAGAAGGGTGCTACACTTGAGATTTCGAGTATCGGTATGACCACACAGACCATTGTCTGGAACGGTACTCCAATCAAGGTTACACTACAGGACGACTCACAGACCATCGGTGAGGTTGTCGTGACGGGTTATGGCGGCGTTCAGAAGGCTAAGACTATGACTGCCTCGGCAACTGTCGTAAACATGGGTACGCTGCAGAAGCTGCCTGTCACCACTATGGCAGAAGGTCTGGGAGGTCGTGTTGCAGGTGTGTTCACACAGCAGAGCTCAGGTGCTCCGGGCGAGAAGACCAAGATTTGGGTGCGTGGTGGTAGCGACATCCTTTATGTTATTGATGATGTTGTGCTCGACACAAGCCAGGGTGAGGACTTCTTCAGCCGTCTGCGTCCGGACGACATCGCCAACATGTCTGTGCTTAAGGATGCTGCTGCTACAGCCGTTTACGGTCCGCGTGCCGCCAACGGTGTAATCGTAATACAGACAAAGCGCGGTACTGAGGGCGCTCCTGAGATTACATTCAACCAGAAGCTTACCATCATGACACCGTCGTACCGTCCGCACGTGATGAGCGCATACGACTATGTCAACGAGCGCAACAAGCTCTATCTTGCCAACCATGAGGAGAATCCTTACATGAGCAACACCGAGGTGGCAAAATACTATATGGGCTACCTCAACCAAAAGGGCTACAGCCGTGAGGAAATACACGACATGGTCAACGAGAAGTATGACGTAAACTGGTCGCAGGATTATGTCAACGAACTCTTCGACCCGTACAAGACACAGGGCGGCGACATCGAGAACTACTATCAGACTTATGACCCATGGACTATGTTCGACCACACACAGCCTATGTATCAGACCAACGTGAGTCTGCGTGGTGGTAGCGAGCGCCTCAAGTATTATTCTTCAGTGGGCTATCTCGACCAGCAGGGTCTGAGCGACAACTACGGCTACACTCAGTACAACGTAGTGCTCAACACCGATGCCTACCTTTTGAAGGACAAGAGCCTCAAGTTTACATTCAACATCAACGGCAATATCGGCAACCAGCAGAAGCCGGGCAACGGTGACGGTACATTCAACAGCGTTATGTACGGACACACTATGCCTACCCGTCCTTCACAATGGTCAACTGGTAATGCTCGTAAGGATGCGGCAGAATCGCTCCTGAACAACGGATTCCAGAACAACGACACCAAGCGTTTCCAGATGAACGCTTCGTTGAAGTGGAACCTGCCTTGGGTGAAGGGTCTCTCGGCTACAGCCAGTGTGAACTACACCACTTCGCACACTATGCAGAAGAACTTCACATACGACCAGGAGAACGTATATGACAACCCTTATTCTACATCATTCTCCACTTATAATCCTGAGAATGCACAGCTCTATCAGTACTGGTATGACTACAAGCTTACCACTGGCATCTTCCAGCTCGATTACTCGAAGACCATAGGCAAGCACACATTCTCTGCAATGGCAGGCTATCAGAGCCAGATTCGCCATGAGAATTGGAGCAGCCAGACCAAGAAGGGCTTTGCCACTACTCTTGCTCCGCAGGAAGATATAGGTGCCACAATGGTATCGAGCGGCGGTTCGGCATACGATTGGGGTTCGGCATCATTGATTGGCCGTCTTACATACGACTACGCCAACAAGTATATGTTCCAGTATACCATGAACTACAACGGCTCGCTCAATTATAGCCCAGGCAAGCGTTGGGGATTGTTCCACGCATTCTCAGTAGGTTGGAATATGGCAGAGGAGTCATGGTTCAAGCGCCTTGTACCGCGTTCTATCGTCAACGAGTTGAAGCTGCGTGGCGGTTTCGGTCTGGTAGGTAATGAGGTTGGCAGTGCGTTCGACTATCTCACACAGTACTCACAGAATGGAACCAAGTTGCTGCTCGGCAGCGGAATGACATCCAATGTTGGCTGGTATATCAACAGTGTCGCCAACGACCTGCAGTGGTCAAGCTCAAAGCAGCTTGGTGCCGGTCTTGACTTCAGCATGTTCAAGGGCCGTTTGAATGGTTCGTTCGATACTTACCTCTATGTCAACAAGGGCGACGTGATGAACGTGACGAGCGAGATGCTCAATACAGACATCCTCGGTATGCCTAACGTTCCGCAGATTAACGCTCCTTTCGCAACCAGCAAGAAGGGTGGTTTTGAGATTTCTGTCAACTGGCAGGACAAGATTGGAGAGTTCGGCTACAAGCTTGGTCTCACATATTCTTATTGGGATAAGGTTACAACACGCTACACCGGCAAATCGACCAACCACTATTTCAGCTCAAGCGACTATATTGGCAAGCGCTCGGCATTCAACGACGCTACCTATTGGACAGCTCTCAAGAGCAACGGTCTGTTCAAGTCATGGCAGGAGATATACAATTCGCCAATGGATGCTGACGCCAACTACGCTCCGGGTACAATAAAGATTACCGACCTCAACGGCAGTGGATACGTAGGCGACGACTACTATCTCACCAATCTTCCGGGCAGTACACCGCTTACTCAGTATGGTGTTACGCTTGGAGGTTCGTACAAGGGCTTTGAGCTTGAGCTGTTCTTCCAGGGTGCAGCCGATGTTACTGCAACAATGGCATCGCCGTTCCGCTCACAGCAAGACTATATGTGGAACTATGGCCAGTATGGCTTCAGCAACGCATATACTCCGAGCAATCCTAATGTGAATGCTGCCATACCTATGCCGTCAAGTGCAAACAACAGTTTCGGCTATTCGTATGTGGATTTGTTCCAGTTTGACGCTTCTTACCTGAAGCTGAAGAACATCAGCCTGCGTTATGACATGAAGCGTTCGGTATTGAAGAACGTAGACTTCATCAAGGGTCTCGATCTGAGCTTCGTTGTCACCAATGCGTTCACATGGACCAAGGATTCTTATCCATACAAGAACCTGCAGGACCCTGAGTTCATCACATCTGGAGCATCCATCTACAACAGCAACGGTAGTCTGGGTAGCTACCCGACACAGCGTACATACACATTCAACGTTGTATTAACACTCTAATAGTAAACGACAATGAAAAGCAAACTCAATATAAAGAAATATATGTGGGCTGGAATGTTCGCTGTGGCTGTTGGAGCTACAATGACATCCTGCGACCCTCTGGGCGTAGAGCCTACAACAAAGGTGGACGAGGAGCGTTTCTGGCAGAATCCACAGTTGGCACGCTCGTATGTCAACAATTTCTACTTCATAGACGCTACAGCATCTGGCGACAACTTCACATCCGAGCAATGGTCGGACAACTGCCAGGGTAACTATGAGAACGACTGGGATACATACCGCCAACTCACATTCAACAACCGCCGCTATGACGAGAATTCGCCTTACAGCGGCCCATGGTCGGGAGCATACAAGAATCTCTACAATATACATGTAGGTATAGAGAAAATCAACAGCAGCAAGGCACTTACAGAATCGCTTAAGAGCCAATTGCTCGCTGAGTGCTACTTCTTCCGTGCATGGGTGTACTTCGACATGGAGAAATACTGGGGCACTGTGCCTTATGTTGACCACGCACTCACAGTAAACGAAGAGACCTTCCTGCCGCAGACCAAGCGTGAGACTCTGTTCGACAACATGCTTGCCGACCTTGACAAGTCTATCGAACTGTTCGGTAATATGAGCGGAACTCCGGAATTAGGACTCGTAAACGTCAATGTAGCCAAGGCATTCAAGTCGCGTGTGGCACTCTATGCAGCCGATGCCGCTTCTGCATCAGCCAAGGGATTGTACACAGACGATGCTGCCGGACTGTTCAAGTTTGAGAAGAACGCCCAGCACTACTATCAGATTGCCTATGATGCTGCTAAGGACTTGATCGGCAAGTACGATCTGGAGCCTAACTACGAGGACCTCTTCACTTCGGAGACAGCACATACAAGCGTAGAGTCTATTTGGCCAGTTATGTTCAAGGAGAACCAGCGTGGTGGCTTTAACCCGACTGCCAAGAACGGTCCTGACGGTGACTATTACGGCAACAGCGACAAGGTGACACGCACGTGGGGCTTCCGTACCGGACTCTTCCCGACACAGGATCTCGTAGACTGCTATCTGCAGAAGGACGAAGCTGACGGCAAGTGGAAGCATTGGTGGGAAACCAAGCAGGCGCGTGACCTTAATATTGCTGTTACAACCGATAAGGACGGCAACAAGGAATACTCAGGTTCGGGCGACAATTATCGCAAGATGTTCGAAAACCGTGACAAGCGTTTCTATGCCACTGTGACTTACGACGGTGCCTATATGGGTCCGAAAAGCAATCCAATCTATCAGATTCAGACATGGATTGACAAGTCTACTATGGACGACCAGAAGACTTTGCAATACAGCGCACTTCATTCTGGCTATCGCGGTATGGAGAATATTGAATCGGCTCCTACCGGTCGTGGTTCTTCACAGACCATTAGTGGCTACTACTCTCGCAAGTACTCTCACTTCGACCAGTTCAACGATGACGGTACGCTTAAGACCACACAGCGCACCACATGCTACTTCAACATCCGTTATGCAGAGGTATTGCTCAATCTTGCTGAGGCTGCTGTAAATCTTGACAAGGCTCCTGAGGCTATCACTTATATCAACAAGATACGTGAGCGTGCCGGCTTGAGCGCATACGATGGCGCTACCGACAAGCAGAGCGTATATGATGAGGTAAAGGTAGAGCGTCGTCTGGAGTTCGCATTCGAGAATCCTGGCTTCCGCTATTTCGATCTTCTGCGTTGGGGCGAGGCTGAAGGCAAGACCGTTATACCCGAACTCAACAAGGTGTCACGTGGTATCATGATCTTCCGCGTTGGTAAGCACAGTAATGTTGCAGGCGAGAATGGTGTGGCTTTGGAGCCGGGTGAGACAAACACAGACGGCAAGAACTATGAGACACCAACCTTCCGCACATATCCGATGGACTTCAGCTACTACGAGCGCAAGTTCGACAATGTGCGCTACTATTTCACACCGTATGCTGCCACGATGCTTATCTCAAACAAGCAGATACAGCAGAATCCGGGTTGGCATGGCTTCAAGTATCAGAACAACAATTAATTTTCTAACAATTCGACACTATGAGACTTTTCAGTAAAATAAAGAACATCTATACAGGCGTGTTCGTACTGCTGGCAGCCATGGCAACTACAAGCTGCCAGACCGGACTGGAATATGACGATGTGCCTGAGAGCTATTACACTGATGTGAACTTGCGTTCATGCTGGGTAAGTTCGCGAGCTCTTTTCGAAGACTGCCTCTTTGCAAAGAACTACAATGGTGGAAAAGGCGAAATCACATCGGCAATACGTCAGGTGGATTTCGCAGAGGATGCTACACAATGGACCAACAATACGGGTTCAGACTATACGCTTGAGGATGGTACTGTAGTGGCTCCTGGACAGAAGGTAAATATACCTCTGGGACTTTATGCCATGACTACACGTGATGATGCAAGTGCTCCAGAAGGCAAGGTTTACGTGCTGACATATTACATTCCTTCAACGGTGACATACGACACCCCAAATAAGGGTTACTTGTTCATCGGTTCAAAGATGCCACAAGGATATACTCTTGTAAATCCTACTGACGGCAAGTCAACACAGGCAACAACTCCTGTTAACACAAAGCAGCTGGTTGTGACAATGTTGGCAAGCCAGTATAACGGCGATGCCACTACATTCACACCGCTCAATGGTGCTCCTGCACTTGGTGTTCCGGGCGATTTCTCTGTACCACGTCAGTATCTGGTGAAGAACAATATGCGTCGTCCGAAGGGTGTACCGCAGTCGCAGCGCATTTATGAGGTGCATGTTGTAGTGCTGCCTGCATAAGCGGCATACAATTGCATTGGATATACTTTTTATTGACATAGATAAATTATTAAGGGCCGGGGAGCGTGATGCTCGTCGGCCCTTTTTCAATTCCTTGCAATTGTTTTTCGAGTGAACAGCGTGTGCTTGCGTCACATTCTATATACTTCTAACGGCTATTCTGTCTCTTTTTCAAGATGTATCAGTCGACCGCTCTTGTCCACTCCTTCCACTGTGACACGGTATTTCTTGGCTCCGTTAGGCATAAACTGCACTACGGCATTGCCGTTATTTATCCGTACTGATGGGTTCCAATATACAGTCTGGCGCAAAGCGTATTCTTCCGGAACTTGATATTTGGGATTGTAGAAAGCTGCGGGACGCTGATAACCGAGCGGACGGACTAAAGCCACATGATTGTTTGTGGTACGAGTAGTGCCCTTTGTCGTTATGACAATAGCACTTAAATCCATACCCATAGCTTCGACGTTGCCTGATATAATGGGCAATGTTCCTACTATAGCACCTTTCAGAATGTCAATCTGCAGGACGTCACGTGTGCGTAGCGACTGTAGCAGAGTAGTCTGTGCCATATACAGCGACAAGCTGTCCATCGCTGTGTCTCCCGTATTCCATACCGTACCATCCACAACCAAGTATGTGGGACGCATGTGATATAAAAACCAATTATAACTACTATCAAACATCAGACCTGGGTATGCATTCCACCTCAACACGTCAAATATAGACTTGTTGCCCATATTCATCAATTCGGTTTCGCTTATAGACTTGCCATTGATCTTGGCTAAGTTCTCGTATTCGGTCTTAGGGACACGTTTTGAATTGACCTCTACTTCGGGCAGAAATACTACACGTCCACCATTCACCATGGCAATGCGGTCGGCATAGCGTTTCATTGTCTCCATATCGTCACGCATGGTAGTGTCGCACATTATCGGAGTAATGATATTGCTGACGGCAGGATATTCTGCGTTGTCAATCAGCAGGACAGAGTTCGTGCTTCCCTTAGCACTACGTGTCATAAGCATGTAGCCAGTACTGTCGGGCATTTCGAAGTTATTGAAATGAAACAGTCCATTGTCGTCAGTTGTCGTTTCGTCAACCAGTCCTCCGCGGTTTGACGACATAATTACGCTTGAGCCTTTTCTGCCCTTGGTTGTAACGTTCGATGTCACCTTCCCGTTTATCGACATGCTTGTCTCTGGGCTGATAGATACCTTTTCGGTATTGCCTTTCAATGCCTTCTGTATGTCATAGCGTCGCCATCCCTGCGTAAGCATGAGCAGGTCGAGATAGCCGCTACGGCCACGGTCGGCAAAATACCATGCCGGCTGCTCTATATAGCCCTTCAGTTCTTGCGACAGAAGCAGCGTGGATACTATATTGTTGGTCGTGTCGTTGCTTACTGTTGTGGCATCAGTCACGCTCACAGCGCAGTCTGCCATGACGCTGTCTGGAAGCGAAAGCCTGAGAGTACGCATGTTGTTGTCTGACGATACGGCAACGGCATCGTCAGAATCATACACTTCATTGCCTCTCCATACAAACACCAGTCGCTCGCTAATGATGTTCATGCTGTTGTCGGCAAGCATAAAGTGCACTATTCCGTTGCGAAACATATCGTTGCTGAAGCTTAGCGACGGCGATGTGACACGATTGGCAAAGAGTGGAGCACCACCTTGATGTACGATGAGCCATTCGTTGCCATTCGTTGCAGAAGCGTCTGGACGTAGCACACCTACCATAATACGTCCGTTGTTCTGTGCAACAGACAATGCTGGAACGTCGGTGTGAGCCTTGGGCAGAATAGCTGAAATCTGCCTGCCGTCATCTGCTATGCACGTCATCTTATACGAGTGCTCTGGCTGTGCTGTTATATAGAAGAATCCCATACCACAGTGTGCCGCCTTCGATTCAGCTACTACTTTGCCCAGTTCGTCTGTGATAGTTGCCTTCACATAGATTCCGAGTCCAGTAGCATCAACCGCCTTATATGCCACACGGCATCGTTGACCTGCAACCAGATGCCCTCCTTCAGGCATCAGTTGCAAGTCGATGCGCTCACGAACCAATGGAACGTATTCCTTGTAATTGCCCACTTCAACAAGTAGGCAGCGTTGCTTTGACCCAATGTCAAGCGTATGTAGCCTGATGCCATCATCGGAGTTGCCCGTAAAAGCCATATCGCCATCAGCCGAACTCACCTTAACGACAGCCTGATGTATGGGTTTGCCCGTCTGAGGGTTGGCAAACGACAGAGAAACAGTACTTTTGCCGTAATGCGACGTTATCTTTACGGAGTTCTCCATAACACTACGCAGCCTTACGGACCGTATAAACAGATAATCGGGTGTAGTGCCAGCCATGTATCTCGTATAAGCACGGAGCATATACTGCCCCGACGGCATATCGGTTGTAGTGGGCATATATCCGTATATAGCCCCATTCTCGTCCTGCCTCATCATAACTCGGCTTACCATTGAGCCCATCGGATTCACCAACTCTACATATACATATCGGCTGGCATACGACGGCATGCCAGTCAGGGCATCGACAACGTGGTGGCGCATCCATATAGTGTCGCCACACATATATTCCGCACGGTCGGTCTGTGTATACAGCTTTTCTTGCGGAAATGCGTTGACCTGCCTCCACAGACGCATGGCAATAGTGTCGGAACTTACAGTTTGGGCTAATGCAGAAGATGCCACAACTGCCAATAATAAAAAGATAAGGTTAATATGCTTCATTGGCTTTTAAATTAAATAAGATACACATTTAAAGACGCATGTGCTACAACTTCGTTATAACTCCGTTATGCCAACGTTGATGCTCCGATGTTTGTTCGGGATGCTATCGGGAACCGTTCGGGAAGTATTATAATGCTACTTGGTAAAGTAATATATATTCGTTTGCCATTTAATATATATTACTTTGCCAATGAATACGTATTGCCTTTTTACGTTTTATAATTGTCGTAGCAGGAATGTCATGTAAAGAGGAAGCGTGAGAAACTGTCCGCTGGTGCCTACGTTAAGGTCGCCAAGTTTAATGGCATGATTGACGTGGTATTTGTCGGGGTGTGATAGTATGGTCTTAGAACTTTTAATGTTTCCGTCTTTTGACTTTACTTCCACAAGTACACATTCTCCTTTATATCTTGTGACAAAATCGACTTCCAATCCCGAGTCTTTACGGAAATAATACAGTCGACGTTTCATCTTGGTGAAGATGTCAGCCACAAGATTCTCGAATATAGCACCTTTGTAAGTGTGCAGATTACCTTGCAAAATATCAAACTGCGTACCGTCATCGAGCATTGACACAAACAGTCCGGTATCTGCCATATATACCTTGAAGCAGTCGTCTATGGCATTACCGTTCAGTGGTAGTTCGGTGATGGTAAGATTTCGGCATCGGTTTATGATACCAGCGTCCTCTATCCATTGTATACTGCCAATATATTGCGATGCCTTAGCGCCTTTGCGTATAGTAGAATACTGGAACTTTTTGTATTCTTTGCTCAGTTGGCGTGGGATTGATTCAAAACATTCGCCTATGCGTGGCTTGTCTGCATCGGAAGCATATTTCACCATATCTTCCTCGTACTCTGCTACAATGCCTCGTTGCTCGACAAGTACACTGCCCATATTATGGGTATTGACAAATATATTTACAACAGACGGCATACCCCCAACTACGGTATATTGTAGTATTAGTTGGCGCATTTTCTGATGAATAGCCTCGGGAACCGGCATTTTGTTGTCAAGACATTCTGCAAGTTTGCTGATTATAGCGTCGCTTATCCCATTTGCCCAAAGAAACTCTTCGAAGTCGAGGGGGTGCATTTCTATAATGGTTTCATAGCCAACGGGGATAGACGTCTTTGTGCTTTCGCTGCCTCGACGGTCTTGCCTTTCGCCATAACCCTTCACTCCAAGCAACGAGCCTGTGGCAATAATGTCATAGCGTCCGTCCATCTTGAAGAACTTCAAGGCTGTTCGTGCAGCAGGACATTCTTGTATCTCGTCAATTATTATACACGTTTCACCTGGTACAAATTTGGATTGCGGTATAATAGCAGATAGATTCATGACTATGTCGTCAACTCTCTTTGAACCCTCAAATGCCAGTGCGTAATCAGGGTCTTGCATAAAGTTGAGGTATACAACATTTGCATAATTTTCTTCTGCAAATTTCTGTACTATGAATGTTTTGCCGCATTGACGGCAGCCTTTAATTACTATTGGTTTGCGATTAGGATTTGCCTTCCACGCAATGAGTTCTTCTTCAATCTTACGTTTAAGCATGATTTTCAGCTGTTTAGAGGTGGTACATTTGCACTTGTACCACTTTTCCAAGGGACTTTTTGTGCTTTCGCGTCACTTTTTCAAGGGACTTTTTATGCTTTCGTGTCACTTTTCCAAGGGACTTTTGTGCAAATATACACTTTTTTCGTTAGAAGAACAAGTATTTTTAGGGTGAGATGTTGTGGGTGGGGAGCCGTGCTCCCCTCCCTTTAATCTCCGTCAGGAGCGTAGAAGTAGTCGTGCAGAGGATCGGGATATTCGAATATTTCGCCTTCGCGGAAGAAGCGCTTCATCTCGATTTCGGCAGTCTCGATAGAGTCAGAAGCGTGTATGATGTTCTCCTGACCGCTCATAGAGAGGTCGCCACGTATAGTGCCGGGAGCAGCCTTGCGTCCGTTGGTAGCGCCAACTATGTTGCGCACAACAGTAACAGCGCTGTTGCCCTCAACGCACATGGCAATGACCGGAGCCGACTTCATTGAGGCTGTGAGCCACGGGAAGAAGGGACGGTCGACGAGGTGAGCATAGTGCTCGTTGAGGATAGCGTCGTCGAGCTGCATCATTTTCAAGCCAACGATGCGCAGACCTTTGCGCTCGATGCGGTTGATGACTTCGCCGATGAGGCGTCGCTGAACTGTACACGGCTTTAATAAAATCAATGTTTTTTCCATAAAGATTGTATTTGGTTTGTTTGTGAATATGCGGGGATTGTGCAAATATACGTATTTTAATTCATAAACAGTTTCAATGTAGTGGTCTGGTCGCCCACTTCCACGTTCTGGGTTTCCAATTCGCCCTTGCCGTTTGTGAACTTTACTGTGTACGACTGGTTCTTCTCCACCTTGAAGGTGAGCACGTCGTTCATGTCCTGCGTAGCTCCCGTACTGCGTCCGCCGAAGAGTTTCTCCTCGCCTTTGAATACATCCAGGTTGGTAGCCACACGGTCGCCCGAATTGTCGGCATGATCCTTGTCCTTGAACACCATCACTCTCAGGTCTACGTGATGCTCGTCGGCAGGAGTGGCAGACAGCTGTGCTCTGTAAAGACTTGTGTAGCGGTCGGTGACATTCTCTGCATGTACATAGCGCAGGTCCATATCCCAAACCAACGGGAAGTAATAGCCCGTAGGCTTGAACGATGCGGCATAGATGGCCTTGCGTAGGTCTTCCTTAATGGCCTTGCCGGCATCGGTAAGGAACCACGACTTGTCGAGGTCTTCCGACGGATAATATTCGGTGAAGCGCCATTTGCCGTCAATCCACACTTCGTTCCAGTTGTGGTTGCCACGGTCGTCATACCATGCCGGAGTTCCAGCCACACGCGAGGGGATGCCTACTGCTCGGAAAGCGTCGGTCAGCAATATCGACAGACCCGAACATGAAGCCATGTGCTGGCGCATAGACTCATAAGGAGCCTGGTCGGGCTTTTCGCGCTTGGTATTGTAGTCGACCAGCAGTTCGTCGCGTACATTCTTGTTGACCGAGTCGATAGCTTCGCGCATGGTCTTGCAGTTGACCACGTACTTCTTGAATCGTTCGTAGAAGTCCTTACGCCAGTTTTCGCGCTTCTCGTTCAGATTGACATAAGCCATGACGTCGTTGAGGAAGATATCGTTGGGCACCTCTTTAGCCCACGGGAATTCGTTTCTTGCCTTGTAGGCATAAGCAACATTCTCCAGCAGGAAGTCGGCAGTCAGAGACTTTGCGTCCCTTTCGGGCATATACGAAATGAGGAAAGCCATGCCTTCTCTTTGTGTGGTAGGAGCCTGCTTCAATGCTTTCTTCAGTTCTTTGGCATTGCTGCCAGCCGTCTGCATAGTCTGGCTTATCAATTCCTGATACTGCTTGGGTACACCTGCATACTTGCTGCCTGTGCAGGCAGACATTCCTAAGGTCAAAAGTACAAGTAGACTTTTGATTTTCATAATTCTTATTCTTGAAATCATTTTTCTATAGTAGATTTAAATAACGTAGCAAATTTACATAAAAACTCACAAATGCAATCCATTGTAAATGTAAAAGATAGCTATTTTCTATTTATTTTTTGAGGTTTTACAATTATAAATCAGTAATTTTGCACCAATATGGATAATACAACAATAAAAGACTATGAGATAATGGCGCCCGTAGGCTCACGTGAGAGTCTTATGGCAGCCATACAGGCAGGTGCCGACAGTATATACTTCGGTGTGGAGCAGCTCAACATGCGCTCTCACTCTGCCAACCATTTCACCATAGACGATCTGCACGACATTGCTGCAATCTGTGCCGAGCACGGTATGAAGAGCTATCTGACCGTCAACACCATCATCTACGACGAGGATGTGGAGTTGATGCGCCAGATAATCGATGCTGCCAAGAAGGCTCAGATTTCGGCTGTCATTGCGTCGGACGTGGCTGTCATGTCTTACTGTCGTGAAATCGGACAGGAGGTCCATCTGTCTACACAGCTCAACATCAGCAACGCTGAGGCTCTGAAGTTCTATGCTCAGTTTGCCGACGTGGTGGTGCTGGCACGCGAGTTGAACATGGACCAGGTGGCTTATATCTTCGAGCAGATAGAGAAGCAGCACATATGCGGACCTAACGGTGAGCTTGTACGCATTGAAATGTTCTGCCATGGAGCTTTGTGTATGGCGGTGAGCGGAAAGTGCTACATGAGTCTGATGAACACCGGACGCTCTGCCAACCGTGGCGAGTGCATGCAGATATGCCGCCGCTCTTATACCGTCACCGACAACGAGACGGGCACGCAGCTTGAGGTGGACAATAAGTACATCATGTCGCCCAAGGACCTCAAGACCATCCGTTTCATCGACCGCATGATGCGTTCGGGTGTGCGAGTATTCAAGATTGAGGGTCGTGCACGTGGCGCTGAATATGTATATAATGTGGTGCGCTGTTACAAGGAGGCGATTCAGGCTGTGCTCGACGGCGACTTCACCGAAGAGAAGAAGGACGAATGGGACAAGCGTCTTGCCACTGTGTTCAACCGCGGATTCTGGGACGGCTACTATCAGGGTCAGACTCTGGGCGAATGGAACAGCAACTATGGTTCGAACGCTACGGAGAAGAAGGTGTACGTAGGCAGAGGTGTCAAGTACTTCTCAAAGCTTGGTGTTGCCGAGTTCACATGCGAGGCTGCCGAGTTCAGCGTGGGCGACAAGCTTCTCATCACGGGTCCTACTACCGGCGTGATGTATGTCGACGTAGACGAAATACGCTACGACCTCAATCCTGTACAGACCGCACAGAAGGGACAACACGTGTCGTTCCGCGTTCCGGGCAAAATCCGCCCAAGTGATAAATTGTTTAAGATGGTTGTGGTAGAATAAAGAAAAATGACTATAAACGAAATACAAGACGAAGTCATTGAGCAGTTTCAAGACTTCACAGACTGGATGGACAAGTACCAGTTGCTGATTGACCTGGGTGGCGAACTTGAGCCACTCGACCCTAAGTATAAAACCGAGCAGAACCTCATAGACGGCTGTCAGAGCCGTGTGTGGGTGCAGTGCGACATGACCGACGACGGAAAGCTGGTGTTTACAGCCGACAGCGACGCCCTCATCGTGAAGGGTATCATCGCCCTGCTTATTCAGGTGATAAGCGGACATACGCCACGCGAGATTCTCGATGCCGACCTTTACTTCATCGACCGTATCGGTCTGAAGGACCATTTGTCGCCCACCCGTTCCAACGGATTGCTGGCTATGGTGAAGCAGATACGTATGTACGCCCTGGCGTATGAAGCGAAGAAGAATTAGGAATTAGGAATGTTGAATTAGGAATGTTGAATGTTGAATTGGTCGGCTTCGCCGATTAGGAATTTTCAATGTTGAATTATTAAAAATACTTAAGTTTCGCAAGCGAAAGTAGTTATAGGAAGATAACTCGCTTTGCTCGTGAAGTTCTTGCTCAGGCAAGCGGCAAAGCCGAGCGAACGGACAAATGTCCTGTTGTTTAAGCAATAAAGCTATTGTCCGTTAACTTCTTGAACGACCAAAGGGAGTGGTAACTTCTTTAATACCATTAACTTCTGAACTTGCGAAAGTTCAATTAAAATGAAGAAATCGATATTCTCTTTAGTATTAGCATTTGTCGTTGTTGCAATGGCATGTTCGTGCATGTCGTGCAAGAGTTCACGCAAGTCGGCTACTGAGCCTGATACCGTTGCTCTTGTAGGTCCTACGTTCTGTGCCGACTCGGCTTATGCCTTTTGTGCCAAGCAATGCAGCTTCGGACCGCGCCTTATGAACACCGAAGCACACGATAAGTGCGGCGAATGGATAATGAAGCAGTTTGCCAGCTACGGAATGAAGGTTGAGGCTCAGGACGCAGAGCTTAAGGCTTGGGACGGAACTATGCTCCGTTCGCGCAACATATGGGCACGCTTCCGCCCCGAACTTACCACACGCGTATTGCTGTGCGCCCATTGGGACTGCCGTCCGTGGGCAGACAACGACCCCGACTCAACCAATTGGCGCAAGCCCGTTATGGGTGCCAACGACGGAGCAAGCGGTGTGGCTGTGATGATGGAGCTGGCCCGCATCATAGGCAATGACTCTACGCTCAACATAGGTGTCGACTTCGTGTGCTTCGATGCCGAAGACTACGGTGTGCCGCAGTGGTCGTCGGCCCCCGACTCGCAAGACTCGTGGGCGCTCGGCGCTCAGTATTGGGCAGAACATCAGCCACAGGGCTATGAGGCACGATACGGTGTGCTGCTCGACATGGTAGGCGGCGAGGGTGCAAAGTTCTATCAGGAGTCGGTATCCAAGCAGTATGCTGCCGAGATAGTGAACAAGGTGTGGCGCACAGCGTCGCAGATTGGCTATGGGTCGTACTTCCCAATGCAGGAGGGCGGCATGATAACCGACGACCACGTGCCCGTCAACGAGAAGGCTGGAATAGCCTGCATCGACATCATTCCGTTCTATCCTGACTGCCAGCAGAGCTCGTTCGGACCTACATGGCACACCATAAACGACACAATGGAGCACATCGACCGCGCCACACTCAAGGCTGTCGGACAGACAATGGTGCAGATATTGTACTCGGAAAAGTAATATATAAATATGTATAGAAGCAATCGCAACATAATACTGTTGGTCGTGTTGCTTGCGTTCAGCGCCATGTCAGCATGGGCGCAGGACAACGGCAGTCGCCGTGTCAACCCCGAAGACCGCGAGGTGGATATGGATACGCCAACGCTTGTGCCTATGGTCAAGGTGGGCAAGGTGCTGCACGACGGCGACAGCATACAGTATGTCGAGCTGAACACGCTGTATGTCTATCCGCAACCCGTATTTGCTGACGCTCGCCAGAGGCAGGCCTACAACCGACTTGTGGCCAATATCAAGAAGGTGTTGCCCATAGCCAAGGAGGTGAATGCGATAATTATAGAGACCTACGAGTTTCTGCAGACGCTGCCCAACAAGAAGGCTAAGGACGAGCACATGCAACGTGTGGAGCGCAGCATACGCAAGGAGTACACGCCACGCATGAAGAAGCTGACGTATTCGCAGGGCAAACTGCTGATAAAACTGGTGTATCGCGAGTGCAACTCGTCGTCGTATCAATTGATACAGGCGTTTCTCGGACCTATAAGGGCTGGCTTTTATCAGGCGTTCGCAGCCTTGTTCGGTGCGTCGCTTACAAAAAAATATGACGCAGAAGGCGTCGATAAATATACCGAGCGCATCGTGCGTCAAGTAGAAGCGGGACAGCTGTAGAGCTGCCCCGTTTTTTTATTGGTTTATCCGAAATATGGAGTGAACAACGTTTTTGATAATAACTGATGTAGGAGGCGGGTGTGTCAAAAGCCAGATTATACCTTAAGCTTGCGTGTGGGAATCCATGCTGCGCCCCAACCTATGAGCAGCACCGTGACGAAGACTATAGCCACGTCGTCGTAATGGACGCTTACGGGGTAGGCATTGACCACGAACGAGCCTGCCGAATCGCCCATGTGTACCAGTCCGAACTCCTGCTGAAGCCAGCAGAGCAGCAGTCCGAGCAATATGCCCACAACGGCACCGATGGCTGATATGATGCGGCCTTCGAATAGGAAAATGCTGCGTATCTGTCGGTCGGTAGCACCGAGGTTGCGCAGGGTGGCAGCGTCGGCCTTCTTGTCGATGATGAGCATCGAGAGCGACGATATGATGTTGAAGCATGCCACCATAAGGATGAATGTCAGGAAGACGTATGCCAGCACCTTCTCTATCTGCATGATGTTGAACGTGTCCGACTGCTGTTCGAACCTGTCGAGCACCCTATACTTCGAGCCGACAATCTCGCGCATCTGCTTCTTCACAGCCGCGAGGTCGCTGCCCGGCTTCAGTCGTATCTGTAGCGACGACAGCATGCCGTCCTGATCGAACAGTCGGCGTGCGAAACCTATGGAGCATATCACATGGTCGCGGTCGTACTTTGCCTGGTTTACGGCAAACACTACGCCCGGCGATATGAGCGAGTCTACCACAAATCCGTCTGACGGGTCTTCAAGGTCGGTAATCTGTCCGCGTCGCACGGGAGCATACAGCTTCAGATAGCCGTCGAAGCGTGCGCCCAGTCCCATGTCCTGCGCCAGGCGTATGCCCGGAATGGCATAGAACAGATTGGCAGCCTGAAGCGTGAATTCGCCGTCGCCGTACAGGATGTCGCTGATGTTGGTGAGCTGGGTGAAGTTGTCGTCCACACCCATAACGGTCACCATCTGCTGACGGTCGCCGTAAACGGCCAGTCCCTGGTCCTCAAGCACATCGGTGTGAACGCTCACCTGCGGCATCTGGCGTACCTTGTCGAGCAATGGATCGTCGGCAGGAGCCGTCTTGCCTTGCGTCGGCACAAGTTCGATTTGAGGGTCGAAGTTGGTGAAGAACGACGCCACGAGGTCGTGAAATCCGTTGAACACGCTCAGCACAATCACCAGTGCCATTGTGCCCACAGCCACGCCTACCACCGAAATGGCAGAGATGACGTTTATGGCGTTAGTCGACTTCTTCGAGAAGACATAGCGTCGTGCTATAAAGAAGGGGAAATTCATTTCTTCAGCAGTTCGTCAATGCGTTCGATGTAGTCGAGCGAGTCGTCGATGAAGAATCTGAGTTCGGGGATGATGCGCAGCTGGTTGCGTACGCGAGTGCCCAGTTCGTAGCGTATTGTCTTCTCGTTGGCTGTTACGTTCTTGATGAGTTCCTCGGCTTTTTCCGACGGGAAAATGCTGAGATAGGCTGTGCAGATGCTCAGGTCGGGCGACACACGGCAGCGTGTCACGCTCACCATGATGCCGTGCATGGCACGTGTCTGCGACTGGAATATAAGGCTCAGCTCCTTCTGCAGGAGTCGTGCTATACGGTTTTGTCTTGTTTCTTGCATGTTGTTTATCTGTTTAAATCTTGTTTTTAATATGCAAAGATAGTGCAAATCGGTCGCAATACAAAATGAAATGCAGCAGTTCTTGTCGGAAAACTACACTTTTTTCTTGTTCGTTTCATTTTGCTTCTTGCAACTGTCGCGTACTAAATGTTCTAATTTCTCAGACATTTTGCGTTTTATTTCTTTGGATGCCTTCCAACGTCGCAAGGCTTCCTCACGTGTCAGTTTGATTTTATCCATATTTATTTTAGTTTTATCCGGAATTTGGAGTGATTCAATTATGAAACTGTAAGTAGCGGAGGTCTCCGGCCTCCGCAGTACCAATTCGAATCCCTTTTCGCACACCGCATTCACAAAAGGAGTCCTTTTGCACTTCAAAACGAGTCCTTTTACCCTTCAAAAGGAGTCCTTTTACAATGCAAAAGGAGCCCTTTTGGCAGGCAAAAGGACTCCTTTTTGAATGGGGGTGTTGAAATTCTGTATTTCAGCTTATTTCTCTTTCTTTGGTTGCAGCAGTTTCTGGTACTCGTCGGGGTTGCCGAGCAGGCGTGCTGCCTCGGCAAACTGCTTGTCGTTGCGCAGCGAGTTTTCGAGCGAACCCTTCTCGAAGTAGTAGGCAGCCATGAGGTCGGCGGCAATGAGTTCCTTTATCTTCTGCTTGTTGTACGGATAGTCGAGGTCCTTGGCTATGTTGTGCTTCAGCTTCTGGCGCAGCGCCTCAAACTCGGGTTTGGCATCGTCGTAGTATCCCTCGAAGCGTGCCAGGCTCTCCAGTTCCTTGAGTATCTTCTCGCTCACCTGGTCGTATGTGAATCCGCTCTTTACCACGCGCTGCTTGAATTGCTCGTAGTCGGCATCCGAGAGTTCGAAGTCCTTGGGGCTTGCCACGGTGGGGTGGGCTGCTATGTAGTCAATCTCGTAGTTGAGCATGATGTCGGTTGTGTCCACGCGCGAGAGATAGAAGGCGATGTTGGGCAGCGAGTCGGGCTTCACCTCGATGTCGGGCTTGATGCCACCGCCGTCGCGCACGATGCGTCCGGCAGCTGTGCGGAACTCGTGAGTGAGCGAGTCGGGCACGTTCTCGGCTACATATCCGTTGTCGGTGTGCTTGTAGCGCAGAGCCTGTATGCATCGTCCCGAGGGTATGTAGTATTTGGCTGTGGTGAGTTTCAGTTTGCCGTTGTATGGCAGCGATACGTTTGGTATCTGCACCAGACCCTTGCCGTAGGTGCGTGTGCCCATGATTACGGCACGGTCGTAGTCCTGCAGCGTTCCGCTCGTTATCTCGCTGGCGCTGGCTGTAGCCTCGTTGACGAGCACCACGATAGGCATTACGGTGTCGAGAGGCTCTACCGTAGTGTTGTAGCTGCTGTTGGCATTCTTCACCTTGCCCTTCATCGAGAGCAGATGGCGGCCCTTGGGTATGAACATATTGAGTATCTGCAGGGCTTCCTGCACCGAACCTCCACCGTTGTTGCGCAGGTCGAGCACCAGTCCCTTCATGCCTTGCTTCTTCAGGTCGATGAATGCTCGGCGCACGTCTTTGGCGCTGTTCTCCAGATATTGGTTGTAGTTGATGTATCCAATGCCATCCTTTTGCATGCCGTAGTAGGGCAGGTAGGGCATCTGTATGGCTTTGCGCTGCACCTTGACGGTCATCTTCTTGCCCGTCGATGGGCGCTGAATCTTCAGCACCATCGTTGTGCCAGGCTCGCCACGCAGGTGGTCGCTGACGTATGCGGTGGTCTTTCCAACCATCGATTCGCCGTCGATGCTCAGTATCATGTCGCCCTTCTTCAGTCCGGCTTCGGCAGCCGGCATTCCCTCGTAAGGCTCGTTGATGATGACGTGCTTGCGTGTGAAGCTGTAGCTTATTATCGAGCCGATGCCCGCATATTTGCCCGTCATCATCTGCTTGTATTCAGCCGCCTTGTCCTCGGGGAAGTAGTCGGTGTATGGGTCGAGCGAGTGCATCATCGAGCGTATTGCCGTTCCGATGGTTTTGTCGGCATCGAGCGAGTCGACGTACATCAGGTCGAGATTGCGGTAGATGGCATTGAAAATGTCAAGGTTCTTTGCCACGCGGAAGTTGTGGTCGCTGGTGTTTTGTGCCATGATAGGCATAGCCACAGCCATGAATGCCATCAGCATCAGGCTGCGCATTGTTTTGGTGTATTTGCGTAGGTACATATTGTGTTTATGAAATGTTGCTTTATTAATAATATGTGTATGTCGTAGACTGATGCAAAAGTAATACATTAACCTCACAAAACACTCATTTTGTACCTTATTTTACGTATTGACAAAGAAAAATCACATAATTTGCGAAATTTTCTTGCGAAAAGTTTGGAGGAATGAAAAATAACCGCTAACTTTGCACCTGCAATCAAGAAAACAAGATTGCTCAAACATAATGCTTCAATAGCTCAGTTGGTTAGAGCACCTGACTGTTAATCAGGGGGTCGTTGGTTCAAGTCCATCTTGAAGCGCATAAGTAAAGCCTCGCAAGTCGAAAGATTTGCGAGGCTTCTCTTTTTTTCAAGTTGAGAATTGAAAGTTTAGAGTTGAGAGTTATGATATGCTGTATCAATAACGTTTGTGGGTGTATAAGATTATACCAGGTAATCATAACTCTCAACTCTAAACTTACAACTCTCAACTTTTAAATTCTCTTTATCACAACCTTCTGTTCCTTTCCCTTCTTGTTTATGAACTTAATCACTGCCTTGTTGCCCGACAATGCTGTGAACGATTTGGTTGTTGCTTCGCGCATATCGAGCTTGTCGTCAAAGCGATGTCCGTTCACCTCCACTATGCGGTCGCCGCTGTGTATGGCAAGACGTTTGTCCCATACTATTCCGGCACGCAACCATCCGTCGGGCGTTACGGTGAGCACAACGTCCCAGTCGGGCTGGTAGAGATTGGGCGTGGAGTCGGTGTGGGGGCTGAATGCGAAGGTGTTGTGCCGGTAGTCGATCGATATGTCGCCATAGGCAAGCAGTCCGGTGCCGATGCGCGATGTGGGGTTGTCGGTGGCTATGCAGCAAACGTTAGCCAGCTTGTAGCCTGCCAGGGCGAGCGTGTCTGTGCATACGCGTACCTTGCGTGTCGCGGCTTCGACGCCTCCTACGCCCATCGACGAGAATCCCATGCCCTCGCCAAGCGTACGGATGCCTTGTGCGTGCTGCGCAGCGAGTGCGTCGTGCTTATGGCGCGACATTACGTAGACGCGATCCTCACCGCTGTCGAACATGACGGTGTCTGTGGCATTGCCTATCTGCAGCGGAACAAGGGCAAGCATGGGGTGGGGCGGCATTGCCACATAGCGTGTCCTGCTGTCGGCATCGGCAGGCGCAGCCGATGCGAATACAGCCTTGTGCTCGCGTCCGTATATGCTCAGTGCGCCCATTTTCAGCAGCGTGTAGCCTATGAGTCCGTCGATATGGAACAGGCTGAACACGGGATTGTCCTTCATGTCAAGCTCCAGTGCCTGCACCTTCTGGAAGTTTGTACTGCCCAGCTTGAGCGATCCGAGCATCAGTACGCGCGTCTTTACGGGGTTGCCATTGGAGTCGCTTGCCGTAATTTCTTGTCCCGAACTGATGCCGGCCTTGCGGGCGAAGTCGGACGATAGGGCGCATGGCGCACCCGTATCGAGTACGAAGCGGCCCTTCACGCCGTTCACCTCGGCGCTGACTATCATCTTGCCACGCTCCATAGCGTATGGTATGGTCACGGCAAATTGTGCGTGTGCCGCCATACAGAAGACGCTTGCCATGAGGGCAAGCGTCATTGTCTTTAAGTATCTCATGATTGTAGTGCTCATTTCAGTACCTTTGCCAGTGTCTTGTCGAGCGAATCGGCAGACAGATTGGTTGCCATGACAGTGCCGTCGGGCGATAGCAGCATGGTGTACGGTATGGCGTTGACGTGATATATGGCTGAGGCTACGCTGTCGGGACCTCCCTTGAGGTCGGACATGTGGTGCCATGGCAGCTCAAGGTCTTTTGCTGCCTTCTGCCAGGCGTCACGGTTGGTGTCGAGCGAAATTCCTACTACGTCAAAACCACGGTCCTTATACTTGTCGTAAACATTCTTCAGAGCCGGCATCGACTTACGGCAGGGCGCGCACCACGATGCCCAGAAGTCTACAAGTACATACTTGCCCTTGCCGGCGAAGTCGCTCAGCGATACCGACTTGCCTTCGAGGTTCTGCGCACGGAAGTCGACAAACTTCTTGCCAACCCACTCGTTCTTCTTCTTGTCTGCCACTTTGCGGCGGCTCATCACCTTCACGAATTCGGCATTAGCCTTGAGTTCGGGGCTTGCCTTGGCTTCAATCTCGTCGAGTTCGGCTGCCGAGAGATTGCGCCAGAACGACGGCAGCTCTATGGCAGGAAGCACATTGTCGAGGTTGGAGAATATGAATTCGCGCTCCATGGTGTACATCTCTGTCGAATACTTGTTATATTCAGCCTCCAGCTGCTTCATCTTAGCCGAGTCGGCAGGCATGTTCAGCTTCGAAGCTTCGCCCATAACGCGATACATCTCGAGGTTGCACGGACGCTTGCGGGCGTTGAATGCAGCCAGTCGGGCATTGAGTGGAGCGCCGCCTGTAGTGGCATCGGCAAGCGAAGCCTCAATGGTTCCGTTCTCGATTATCACCTTCAGCGCAGCACCGGCAGCTGTTATGTATGCCACTTTGCGCATGTCGGTCTCGCCCTTAAAGTTGAACTTGCCGTTCTTTACGACTGTGCTGTCTACGGGAATAGAGCCTTGGTCGAGGAATGTAAGATAAACCTTGGCTCCCTCAATCTGATTGCGTGTGTCGCCATTGATGTTGTACTTCACTTGTGCTGAAGCCGCAAGCGACAGCATTGCTGCCGCAAGCGAAATGAATATTCTTCTCATTTTGATTTCTATCAGTATTGTTCTTTAGTTGTAACTAATTGCTGTCTGATTGTTATTGGGCATCCTTAACGCATCTTACGCTGAACGCTACGCTGCGATAACCGTTCTCGATGCGTGTATCGCCACGCCAAATCTTGGGCGAGAACAGTGTAAGGATGCGATACTTTGCAACCTTTGCGATGCTCGACTTGTCGTCGTCGCCGTTGGGATCGTCGTCATCTGCACGTGTAGTAGTACCTTCCGTTGAGCCCGATACGTCCACTTCGCGAATGTCACTTGTCCAGAAGTAGGCACCTTCCTGCTTCTTTATGTAGTTCATACCGTTGGTCTTGGGTACGTAAGCGTTGCATCCGGCAAACAGAGCGTTGAATCCTGAGGCTCCACCCTGCTTCAGATAGTCGCCTGCATTGATTCCGCGCCATGAGTTGTCGAGGTCGATCTGCGACTGCTCCATGCCCAAAGCTGCCTCCAGTTTCTTCCAGTCTTCGTCAGAAGGGAGGCGCCAACCCTCGGGTACGGCAGCCAATGCGGCTTCGTAAGTGTACAGATAACCGTACTCCGACGAGTAGTTGCCGTTCTCCTTATCGGTCTTCTCCGACTGCTCCTTGGCAAGTTTCTTGCCCTCACGCTCACCCTTTTCCTTCTCAGCAACGGTGACGCGGGCTTTCATTACATCCTTGAAGTCAGTAGCGAAGAATATGGAAATGTCGCCTCCCATCATTTCTTCTAAAGCGTCATAGTCATCCCAACTGCAAACGGGGTCGTTGCCGAACATCATGCCATTGAGTAAGTACGAACCCATAACATTGTTGTCGGTGGGGTTGGCGGCAGCCGTTTCGTCAGCCACTTGACAAGCCAATGCGTTCCATTCTTCGGGCGAAAGAGGTATTGCTCCAGCCTTGAATGTTTCCTCATTGTACACGTAGCAGCCTACCGACGAGCCTCCCTCCATATAGTAGTCGAGGTTTTCAGCCATCCAAATCTGGTTGCCTATCTTTATACACTTGTAAGTATGTCCGTCGCGTTGGTCGACAAAGTCCTCTGTCTGTGACACTACGTTCGGGTTGAAGTTGTCGGCTGTGGCATCATCGTCGCTGCATGCGCTGAGCATACTGACACTTAGCACCGTTGCCAACATATATACATATTTCTTCATAACGTGTCTGTTTTAATTTGTGAGTTTGACGTTCTACAGTTCCACTTGCAAAGTCTCGGTTATGTACTTTGCCAGAATGTCGTACTTCTTCATTACGAGTGTGCTCTTGCCGTAGCGCTCCTTAAACTTGGCAGCACCCAGATCGAGCATCTTTGTGACGAAGAATTGGATGTCATCGTCCTTCGATGGCGTGTTGAGGTGACCCATAGCATTTTCAACAGAGCAGTCGCCGCAAATGAATCCGTACTTGCCTGCCTCTGCAGTAACTTCAATGCGTGCAGCTTCAAAAGCCTCTTCATTCCAACCACGGTTAGGGTTGCGCATACTATTTGGGTTGCTCGTACATGATGCTTTGTATGCTCCTTCTTCCCATATCAACTGTGGTGAGAGATTTTTATCCTTCCATTGAGCTTGAGTAAAGTACTTGAGAGTAGAGCCGATGGCCTCCCATGTCTTTCCATAATAGCCTCCCTTGTCGCTGACAGCGTAAAAGCGTGCGGTGAGCGACGAGTTGAGTTTCACCTTGTCTATCACCGTTTTGCTGATGATGGCAAGGCTCAATGAGTCGAGCTGACGGTCGGTCATGTCGCGCAGTTTTGCCAAAGCCAGCACGCGGAAGTTGCTTACGTACTGATAGTCGGTGGTCTCTGTGCCCTTGATGCGGTGTATGCTGTCGGTGAGCAGAATGGTGAACGGGCGCATCGACTTGCTTACTTTGCGCAGATGAATGTCAACAAATCGCAGGGCGTTGGTCTGCTGTTCGGCATCCTTCAGATAGTCGAACACATACTTGCTGCCCTTTGATGAGTTGCTGGTGAAGTCCCAGTTGAGGTCGAGCGTTTCGCTCTTGTAGAGCGGTTTGCCAAAGTGGTCCTCGCCGACGTACTCCTTGGTGATGGTGTCGGTGAAGAAAACCGACACTCCATACTGCTTGTACACTTCATAGCAGCGGTGCTGTATGGGGTCGGAAGGGTTGTCCTGCATGACGTAAGGCGACGAGAAATCGATCTCGGGCTTTAGTGCATCCTCGCCACACGAGAACAGAATGGTGGCTACGGCACACATTATTATATATGATAGTCTTCTCATATTGTAGTTCTTTTAAGCGTTATTCATCCTCCGTCTTGATGAGCACACCCTTGAGTACGGGTTCGCGCTTCTGACGTGGGTTCTTCTCTAATTTGTCAAACTCTTGTATGTCGCTCGGTATGGCGAATACGTATGCAGGGTCGTCGGGTTCGAGATTGTATACGTACGAGTAGCGATAGGTTCCCTTGTTGCTGTCGGGCACGTTCAGAACGTGTGTGATGGTGCGCTTGTAGGGATGTGCTTCGCATACGGCATAGCGACGAAGGTCGAACCAGCGCTGTCCTTCGAAGCACAGTTCCTTGCGTCGTTCCAGTCGAACCTGGTCGATCAGCTCTGTACCGGTGTACTGCTGGTCGGCATAATCGGCAATGCGGTTGCGGCGCAACTCGTTGAGAGCGGCGCAGGCATCGGCTTCCTTGCCGTTCTGCATGGCACATGCTTCAGCCTTATTGAGCCATGCTTCGGCTGCACGCAGAGTGTATATGGAGCCAACACGTGAACGGTAGTCCTGTTCGCGATGATACTTGTGTGCCAAAGCCAATGAGTCAACAGGCGTGTTGTCCATCTGTGTCTGATACTCGAAGAATGTTGTCTTGCGCAAATCGTTGTCGTCGTACAGGTCGTACAGCTCTTTGGCAACGCAGTAGTTGCCCGTACGGCCGTCAAACACGGCTCCCGACACGAAGTTAGAACCCTGCGAGAATATTATTTCGGGGTTCTGCTCGGTTAGGAAGTCGGCACCTTCGTAGTCTTCCGAGTCCGTTTTGGAGTTGAGAAGGTCGATAGTTGCCAGCTCAACCTTTTCGCTGCGCATCACAGCATCAGCCTTTTTCTCGGCTTCTTCCCAATTCTGCATGTACAGATATACTCGGCTCAGAAGCAGGTCGGCGGCTTCTGCCGATGCACGGTAGAGTCGGTGGTCGTCAATCTGCGGACTCTTGGTGAGGAAATCCTCAGCCTTCAGCAGGTCGTCGACTATCTGACTGTACACTTCCTTCATCGTTGCGCGATGGAACTGTTCGGTCTCTACGTACGGGGTGAGCTTCAGCGGCACGCAAGGGTCGCTCTCGCATGTGGCTGGATTGTATGCCTTGCCATAGAGATTGGCGAGCATCAGATAGTACTGTGCACGTTCGAAGTGTGCCTCGCCTTGCACTCTGTAGTATGCGGCAAGCTTCTCGTCGGTGTTGTGCGGCATGTCTACGATTTCGTCGAGAATGACGTTGACGTTGTTGATGCGCTTGTACAGGTCTTCCCATGTACGCTTGTCGCTCGCTACCGAGCCCGATTCGTAGTTCTTGCCCACCTCCAGCTGCCATGCAAAGTAGCCGAACATGCCGCTGAGGTATGTGCTCCACGTGTTCCAGATGTTGCCCGAAGCCATCGAGCTGTAGCCCGTGTTGACGTCGTCGTCGATGATGTTGAGGAATCCGGCGTATGCCGATGACGGTCCGTTGTAGTCGGCTATGCTGGGCATGTAGACGCTGCCGAGCAGAGTCTCGTCGAGGTGTGACACCTCGGTAGCAGTTATCTTGTCCTGCGAATACTCGTCGAGAAAGTCGCCACAAGATGTTGTGGTGAGTGTAGCGGCGAGCGCTAATGCCATATATATATTCTTTTTCATTGTATCTGCCTCCTTGTTTTTTAGAATGATACGTCAAGACCGAACGTGTACGACGGGCGCAATGACATACCAACACCGGTAGAGCTGGCCTGTGTCGGGTCCTGACCGCGCAGCTTAGACGATGCTATGGTGAATACGTTGGTCATGTTGAAGTTGAGCGTGAGGGTCTTCACGAACGAGCCTTTGAGTATGCTCGACGGGAAGTTGTAGCGCAGCGTGAGGTTGCTGAGCTTCATGTAGTCGCCCGAAACGACGCGCAGGTCGGAGTAGTCGTACATGTCCCATACGCTCTCGGCGAATGTCACGATCTTGCCCGTAACGCTTCCGGTCTTCGACCAGTGCGACTGGTAGTTGTAGTAGTCGTCGCTCGACGGGCTGAGCAGAGTAGGAATGTTGGTGTACTTCTCGTCGCCCGGACGCTGCCAGCGGTTGAGGAACTCCTCGCGTACGTTCTTCTCTGCCGACACTCCTGAGTTGATGGGCTGGAAGAGCTTAAACAGACGCACCTTCGAACCTACACGGTAGTTGAAGAAAGCGCTTAATGAGAGGTTCTTCCATGTGAGCATTGTCGAGAACGAACCGGTCATCTTCGGGCTGCGGTTGCCCGAAACTGTCATGACCATAGGCACCACTTCTGCCAGGGTCTTGCCCTCAATCATATACTGGCGGTCCTCATAGTCGTCGAACATAGGCACGCCGTTGACTGGCGAAACGCCGAGGAACTTGTACGAATAGAATGTGCCCACCGACTGACCGTTGACCAGTGCCGTACCGTTGAGGTAGTCGCTGAGTGCATATTCGGCTGTTGTGGCGCTCTTGATGTTGTTGCTTGTCCATGAGGCGATAACGCTGAGGTAGAGTCGCCAGTCGCGTGTCTGCAGCGGAGTGCCGCTGATGCTGAACGAACCGCCGTGGTTGTCGAGTGCGCCACGGTTCATCAGATAGCTCGTTACGCCGTTGACGGTAGACACCTTGGTGTCGATGATGGCGTCGCTGGTGTGCTTCCACCAGATGTCGGCACCTATAGAGAGGCGTCCGTTGAACATGATGATGTCAGTACCGAGGTTGGTTGTGCCGGTCTGTTCCCAACGGAGGTTGGGGTTGGGCAGTCCTGATATGGTCGACACGTATTCGCCGTAGAACGAGTCCATTGTGCCTTGGGCAAGCTGGAGGTTGGGCGAAGAGTTAGGGATGTTACCCGTCTTGCCGTACGAAGCCTTGATGTTCCACTGGTTGATGAGTCGTGAGTTCTCGCCGAAGAATGTCTTCATCACATTCCAACGGCCCGAAACCGACCATACGGGCAGGAACTTCTCGTTGCTGCGCGAGCCGAACTGGTTGCTGGCATCGAAACGTGCGCTGGCTCCGAGAGTGAAGTATGAGTCGTAGTCGTAGCGCATGTCGGCATAACCGCTCAGCGAGTTCGACTTGCCGTTGCCTATCGACATCTTGTTGGAAGCAAGCCATTTCTTGTAGTAGGGATACAGGTCGAGGTCGTCGCCGGTCATTGTTGCGTACTTCATACCGCGGTCTTTGTAGAATCCGCGTGTGTTCTGGGCGTTCGACTTGGTGCGTGATGTGTTCACCTCATAGCCCAATGTCACCTGCAGGTTGTGCTTGCGCTCGCTGTCGAGATACTGGTTATAGTTGGCCTGGAAACGTGATGTGAAGCTCTCGCCGTATGTGTTGCTTGTGTTGTACACGCCACCGTAGGGCAGTTCGCAGTAGCCCGATTCGCCCGAGATAGGCTTGTCGCCAGCCTCGCCGTTCTTCAGGATAGCCACGTAGTTGGTGTTCTCGCCATACCATGTAGCCTGGAGTGTAGAGCTGCGCTGATAAGAAGCCGATGCCGAGAGGGTGAGAATGTCCTTCAGACGCCACGTCAAGTCGCCCATTGCCATAATGGTGTTGCCGTTGTACTCGCTCGACGAGTTCTCCATCTCGTTCAGAATGTTGTAGTTGTACAGATTGTTCACCTTCTGGCCGTTGCCCACGCTGTAGCCGTGGTTCTTGTAGTAGTAGAGCGAACCGTCGGAGTTGTATGCCGGCAGGGCACGTGTTGTCTCATAGGCGTATGTCAGCGGGTCGACATTGCTGGGCAGGTGGTTCTTCTTCTGTATGTTGCCGTTGAGGGCGATGCGTGCCTTGAGGTTCTTGGTCAGGTCGGACGTGATGTTCATGTTGGCTGTGTAGCGGTCGACATACTGTGTCTTCACCGTACCGTTCTCGCGTGTGTAGCCTACAGAGGCATAGTAGCGGGTGTTCTCCGAACCTCCCGACACGTTCACGGTGTGCGACATTGTGACGGCGTCGCGTGTCAGCAGCTTGAACCAGTCGGTGTTCATCGTCTCGTATCCCTGCACCTCGTCGAGGAATTCGTCGTACGAGGTCTGTGCCGTCTGATAGCGGTAGAAGGCTCCCTCATATCCTACGAGCGGCATGCTTTCAGAGAATTTGTAGTGCATATCGCACAGATCCTTGCCGAACTGCACACGCTGCTGCGAGTTCATGAGTCGGATGTTGCTGTCGGTATAGCGCGGACGGCGTGTCAGTTTTGTCTGGTTGGAGTAGCGTATGGTAGGCGGACCGGCCTTACCGCGTTTTGTAGTTACGACGATGACACCGTTGGATGCGCGTGTACCATAGAGTGCTGTGGCGGCAGCATCCTTCAGAACGTCGATACGCTCGATGTCCTGCGGGTTGATGCCCTGGATGGCATTGCCTATATAATTAATGTAGTCGGGGTCGTTGAGCTGGTCGGCTGACACGTCGACAGGGTCGCTCAGTACAAAACCGTCGAGCACCCACAGCGGCTCGCGGTTGCCCACAAGCGTAGAAGTACCGCGCACACGCAGACGTGCTGTGGCACCTACCTCGCCCGAGTTGAGGTTGAATTCAAGGTCAGGAATGCGTCCTTCGAGAGCCTGGTCGACGGTTGTCATGCCCGGCATGAGTACATCTTCCATCTTTACCGTTGTGGCAGCCACGGTACTCTTGCGCTTGTCGATGTTGCCGTAGCCGGTAATGATGACGTCGTTGATGCTGTTGGCATCGTCTTCGAGCACGATGCTGAGGCGTTTGGTGCCCACCTTGCGGCGCACGGTCTTCTTTCCAATATACGAAATGTCAAGTTGGTCGCCAGGATGGCATCCCACGAAGGTGAAGTTGCCGTTGATATCTGTCAGCACAGTACGTTTTGTACCAACGAGTTTTACGGTTACGCCAATGAGGGGCTCGCCGTCGGTGTCAGCGACGTGGCCGCTAATACTGTGATTCTGTCTCTGCTGTTCTGTCTGTTGTCGGTTTCCGCCAGCCTTACCGGCGGCTTGTGCCTTTGCCGGAGTGGCATGCTGGAAGGCGAGTAGGCAGCACATCAGCGACACGCTCAGTAACTCTTTTTTCATACGCCTTAATGTTTATGGTTTTATGTATAGATTGTTTGTCTCTCTAAATGTTTGTACTTTAATGATAAACGATGGTTTATTGTCGGGGCGCAACAATGTGTGTTTCATGTGATTGTTATCGGTCGCAAAAATATAAAAATAATTTCAAAAAGAAACATTTTGTTACCTTTTTTTTCTTTTGTTTTGCCTTGGTTTTTCAAAAGGACTCGTTTTGCCTTCCAAAAGGGTTCGTTTTGCATCCCAAAAGGACTCCTTTTGCTGGGTAAAAGGACTCGTTTTGCAATGCAAAAGGACTCCTTTTGAAAATCCGATGGATTTCAAGTGAAAAGTGAAAAGGGAAAAGTGAAAAATCCGTTGGATTAATCTGTTGTATCACTTCATTCTGTCGTATGTCCCCTAAAATGTACGCCAAATTCTATTTATTATAGAAAAATGAAAAAAAACAGCCGAAAATCTTTCGTGTTTGCAAAAAACTTCTTACCTTTGCACCTGCAATCAAGCAGACAAGATTGCTCAAACATAATGCTTCAATAGCTCAGTTGGTTAGAGCACCTGACTGTTAATCAGGGGGTCGTTGGTTCAAGTCCATCTTGAAGCGCTGAAAAATAGTAAAGCCTCGCAAGTCGAAAGATTTGCGAGGCTTTACTTTTGTTATAGTTGATAATTGAAAGTTGAGAGTTGAGAGTTATGATATGCTGTATCGATAACAATATTTTATGAACTTCCTTGTAAGTATTTATAGGTAATCATAACTCTCAACTCTCCACTCTCAATTCTCAACTTGCTTTATATCACTCCTGCCTGATGCAGGAACACTGCGATGATGCATATCGGGCATACGAAGCGTACGGCGAAAAGGTAGATGCGCCATATGTGGCGCGAGACGGTGCCGCTATTGGTGAACTCGCGGTGTACGAGTCGGCGCGGAACAATCCATCCTAATAGTATGCTTGTGAGGAAAGCGCCAAGAGGCATGAGTATTTGCGCCGTGAAGAAGTCGCAGCAGTCGAGCAGCGACTTGCCGTTGAACACGAACGCATCGGATGCTCCGCACGACAGCGCACACATTATACCTATCACACAACATATTGCGGTCTCGATAGTGGCACCCGTTCGGCGCGACACGTGCAACTCTTCGTACAGAAAGGCGGTGCCTATCTCGTGCATGGAGATGGTCGACGTGAGTGCAGCCAGTGCCAGAAGCATGTAGAACAGCACGCTTATCACATAGCCTATGATGGGCATTGAGCCGAACGCTTCGTGGAAAACGTTGGGCAGGGTGATGAATATCAACGACGGACCTGAGTCGGGATTGATGCCCACGGAGAAGGCTGCGGGGAATATCATGAGTCCGGCGAGTATCGCCACAAGCATGTCTATCAACGCTATCTGGCAAGCCGTCTTCGAGAGGTTGGCGCTGCGCTTGAAGTAGGAGGCGTATGTGCACAGGCACGCCGTGCCCAGCGACAGCGAGAAGAAAGCCTGACCCAGGGCGTCGAGGAATACGTTGTGGTTCATCTTCGAGAAGTCGGGGTTGAGCAGAAAGTCAACTCCGCGCCACGCTCCGGGCAACATGCACGAGGCTATGACGATGATGATGAGCAGTATGAACAGCGTAGGCATGAGCAGATTGGACACTTTCTCGATGCCGCTGCGCACGCCCTTCACCACAACGAGGTGTGTCAGCACGATGAATGCAACCGTCCATACGGCTGGCATGATCGGGTCGGTGGTGAATTCCTTGAAGTATTCAGCCACGTAGGCAGCGTCGCCGTTGATGCCACCCATAAGCGATGCATACAGGTATTGCAGACACCAGCCGGCTATGACGGCATAAAATCCGAGTATTATCATTGAGGTGATGGCGCCCATCACGCCCACCAGCATCCACCACTTGCCCGAAGCCAGGCGGCGATAGGCTCGTGCAGCGTTCGATCCGGCGTGTCTGCCGATGATGAACTCGCTTATCATGCCCGGTATTCCGAGCATGAGTACACATATTATATATACGAGTATGAACGCAGCGCCACCGTCGTGGCCCGTCATATACGGGAAGCGCCACACGTTGCCGAGGCCCACTGCCGAGCCTGCCGTTGCAAGCACCGCCCCGAATTTGGTGGCGAAGCCTGCTCTTGAATTATTGCTCATGGTGTTAGATTATGCCGAGTTGGTTGAGGAATATTGCTACGATGCACACGGGGCAGACGTAGCGTATCAGTAGTATGTACACGCCGAAGAGCGTAGAGCGCAGGGTTCCCCAATTGGTGAACTCGTCCTTAACGGTCTGGCGCGGCACCACCCATCCTAAGAATATACATGTCAGGAAGCCTGCTATGGGCAGCATTATCTGTCCGGTGACAAAGTCTAAGAGGTCGAACAGCGACTTTCCGCCTATCACGAGCCAGTCTCTGCCGCCTATCGAGAGCGAGCACAGAGCGCCTAATACGCACAGCGACACCGTGACGAGGGTTGCCGCCTTCTTGCGAGTGGTGTGCATCTCTTCATAGAAGAATGCTGTCGACACCTCGTGGAGCGAGATGAGCGACGTGAGCGCAGCCAACGACAGCAGCACATAGAACATGATGGCTATCACGGTGCCTATTATCGGCATCGTGGCAAAGGCTTCCTTGAATACGTTGGGCAGTGTGATGAATATCAGCGACGGACCTGAGTCGGGATTGATTCCAACCGAGAATGCGGCTGGGAATATCATCAATCCTGCCATGATGGCTATGAGTGAGTCGATGGCAACGATGTTGACAGCCGACTTCATGAGGTTGGCCTTGCGCGAAAAATAGCTTGCGAAGGTGCAGATGCAGCCCATGCCGATGCTGAGCGAATAGAACGACTGGCCCATAGCGGCAAGAAATACGCTTGAGTCCATCTTTGAAAAGTCGGGACGAAACAAGAATTCCACGCCCTTACCGGCTCCTGGCAGCATGCACGAGCCTATTACAACCACTACGAGCAGCACAAACAGCGTCGGCATCATCATCTTTGACGCACGTTCTATACCGCTGCGCACACCGTGTATTATAACGAAGTGGGTCAGCGCGAGTATTGCCACCGTCCAGAATACGGGACGGATGGGCGAAGCGGAGAATTCCTGGAAGTACTGGGTGATGTACTGCGGATTGCCGTTAAGCTCGCCGAATGCCGAGGCGAAGATGTATTGCAGACACCATCCCGACACAACGGCATAGTAGCTTGTGATGATAAATCCGGTGAGCACGCTCATGCAGCCCACCAACCGCCATGCCTTGGCAGTGCCCATCTCGCCGTAGGCGCGTCCCGTATTGGCTGCTCCGTGGCGGCCTATGATGAATTCGTTCATCATACAGGGTATGCCGAGCACCAGCACGCACGCTATATATATAAGTATAAAGGCGGCTCCGCCGTTCTGACCGGTCATGTATGGAAAACGCCATACGTTGCCCAGTCCTACCGCCGAACCCGCCGTTGCGAGAATCATTCCCAGTTTGCTTCCGAAGTTTACTCTTTCTTGTGACATGTGTTTCTATAATTTATATCCTATCGAGGGTGCAAAATTATAAAAATTATTCGACATTTAGAAGCAAACCGTAACATTAAACGTCTTTTATTGTGCTGTTTTATACTTCATCGGGCCATGGACATGGCTTTCCGTTAGACTTGAACGTTGGGCGCTGGGCACCTACACGGCGCAGATATTCGCCCAGTTCGCGCGACAGACGCTTCACAATGTCCTTGTGCTCGGCAGCCACATTGTGCTGCTCGCTGATGTCGGCAGGAATGTTGAAGAGTTCCTTGCGGCCCGTGTCGTAGTAGTATATCAGCTTCCACTCGTCCTTGCGTATGGCGCAGTTGAGGTTGATGCCGGGTCCGTTGTTGCCCCAGATGTTGGGGAAGTTCCACACCAGTGCACGCCCTTTTGATGTGTCGCCCGTCTCGCGCAGCATCGGAACGAACGAGATTCCGTCTACCGGTGCCACGGTCTTGTACTTGTTTACGCCAGCCATTTCGAGAATGGTGGGGTAGAAGTCTTCAATCATCGTGTACTTGTCGCACTTCGATCCGGCGCGTGTCACGCCCGGCCACGATACTATCATAGGCTCGCGTATGCCGCCTTCGTAGAGCGAGCACTTGCCGCTTAATAGCGGATAGTTCTGGTGGAAGAGTTCGCCGTCGCGCCAGGTGGGGTTGGTGGCAAGTCCGCCGTTGTCGCTCATGAAGAGTATTATGGTGTTGTCCTTCTCGCCGTTGCGCTCCACCCAGTCCATGAGGTCGCCCAGACTCTTGTCCATTCCCTCAATGAGCGAAGCGTAAGCCGCCTCCTTGTCGCTCAAGCCCTTGCGCACATACTTCGAGAAGAAGCGTTCGTCGCGGTCGATAGGTATGTGTATGGCGTAGTGCGACATATACAGAAAGAAGGGCTGATTGTATTTCTTTGCCTTGTCGAGTGCTCCTATTGCCTCCTTGGTGAGTGCTTCGGTGACGAAAGTTCCGGTTCCCCAGTACTTCTCCAGACCCGGTATGGACATAAGCGAAGTAGGTTTGCCGTCCTTGGTGTGTCCGTAGTTCAGCTCGCTCAGGTAAGTTGCGAGTCCGCCGGCAGCGTGTCCGGCAATGTTCACCTCAAATCCCCAGTGTGTAGGATTCTCGCCCGGAGTGTCCATAGCACCGAAATGCGCCTTGCCGCAATGTATGGTGTGATAGCCGCTGTGGCGCAGCAGTTCTACGAACGATGTGCCCACGTAGGTGTGTGGAGTGCCTGCCACCTGTGATACGCCGTTTATGTTCCAGTCGGGACAGTCCACCACGTCGCTCGGGAAGTCTACCGACTTGTCGCGTTCGAGTGTCCAGTTGGTCACACGGTGGCGTGCGTTGTTGGCACCTGTGATGAGGCTGCAACGCGAAGGCGAGCTGACGCTGGCGGCATAAGCCTGCGTGAACATCATGCCTTGGCGTGCCAGACGCTCCATGTTGGGCGTCTCGTACACCTTATTATATTGTGTACGCTCGGTCCAGAAGGGTAGTGAGGTGTCCTGCCAACCCATGTCGTCGACAAGAAAGAGGATGATGTTGGGGCGACGTGCGCTGCCTGCGTTGTCGTTGGGTGCTGCAGCTGCTGTGGCGGTGACGGCAAGCGATGCTGCTGCGAAAGCTAAAGATTTGTTCATGAGCTGAAGTTTTTAGTATCTCGGGTTATATTGAATTGTTGCTTTATTGCGAAGGCAATATTGCTTTTCTATAACTGCAAAGTTACTAAAAGTAGTGTAAAGGGCAAAAAAAAGACAGCTGAAACAATTTGTTTCAGCTGTCTTTAGGGTCGGGATGACAAGAGTGTGACCTTTAGGCCGTATTTCCCTCAAATCCTTTGTTTATCGGGGTCCTCGATTTTTAATTATTCAATAAAATCTTATGATTTCGCCGTTAATTCACCGATTTCTATTTATCATAATCTAAACCTCGTCGGTGCTGGCCGTTGGCTTATCCTGCTTGTTTTTAGGCTTTTCTATACGTTTGCGCTTTGGAAGGCGCTTCTTTTTCTCGCCGTCGGGGGCCGTCAAACGTTCGAGTTTTGCCTTGAGGATGGTGTTCTCCTGGATTAACTGACGCACCTCTATCTGAAGCTCTGAGTAGCTCTGCAGTAGGTAGCGGCCAATCATTCCCTCATTGACAAACTTCTCGTCGATGAGCGGTGTGCCTTCACCCAACAAAACATAGTAGGGGTTGACTTGTGGGTATTTCCTTAAGATTGGAACGAGCTGTCTGGTGGTGATGTCTTTTTGTCCAGTGGATAAAAAGTTATCATTAAGCCCACAGCTGAGACTGAACTGTCTGTCAACGATTGATAGCTCCTTTGCAACGACGCTTAACCGAAGCTGATACTCTGATTTTTCTGCCATATTGTTAATTATTGTTTATTTGCGAAGTATTATTCACAACTATCTTTTATCTACGAAAGATATATATTAACTTTGTACTCAATATATATAATTTATATTACTAATATAATCAAAATATTTAACATGGCAATAAGAAAAGTTCACTATTCTTGCAAGCCTGGCTTTGAGCAGCTAAAATTTTCTGACTTACCTGTGGTAAAGGCAGAAATTAAGAAAGTTATGGGTGTTAAATACGATACTGAATTCTATAAAAAGCGTAATGATTACCCAAATATTCCCGCATTTCTGAAAGAAGAAATCGATAATATCTTCGAAAGATATGGAGTGGAAAAGCGAAAGATATGGAGTATAAAATAATAATCGGTAAGTGGAAAAACATATAAAAACATAGGGATATGGAGCATATATTTGGCAAACAAGAGGAATATATAGGCGTGATGCTGACGCATTTCGACTTTAGTGTAGTGGTGTCTCGTAAGAATGAGTGTGACAAGACTGTAACTTATGTGTCGTGTCCATTCCCGGCTTTGAAGTTCGGTTTTGTGGATACTCTCGACAAGTTTCTCAAGGACAGAGGAACGGATGGTGTGCTGGAGTATGAGGTTGATGACGAACTGAGCATACTGAAGGTTGACGACAAGGGCGCTGACATGCGTAAGATAGTGTCTGCTGTGGACTCGGCACTAATGAAATCGGCGTATACGAATCTCGGCAAGGCGACTGACTGCTTGAAGCGAAAGATGCGGCAGTATCTGTTTGCCACTCAACGGCACTGGATGACACTTGAGAAATACATGTTGCTAAATTCTATCATTGATGAGCAAGACTGATACGAAAAGGCGCTGGACCGCCAAGGAGGTGGAGTATATACGCGCCAATGCCACGACAACGTCCATAAAGGACATGGCGGCCAAGCTGGCACGCTCGGAATTGTCGGTGCAGCTGTATATGCTGCGCCACGGTATTGCACGACGGCAACAAGTGAAACGCAATCTGCTGCGCGAGTTGATAGGTGTGAAGATAAACACCGCATACTTCCATCCTACACGCGAGTTCTACAATTCTGTTGGCATCAACCAAATGCGTTTTCAGCAGGTGTGGCAGGGTTATCGCCAGGCTACCGACAAGGAGATGGAGGCTGTGGCCAGACATCTGAAATTTACGCGTGACGAGCTGATGAAGTTCATGTTCAACCGTCAACTCGACCTTTTCAAAGACAGCTGACGCTATAATACATATATCTGACATGAGAATTTCTGATACTGACATAAATAAGATACTTGACGCTGCAAACATCGTGGAGGTGATAGGCGAATCGGTGAACCTGCGCAAGAGCGGGTCGAACTACTTCGGCTGTTGCCCCTTCCACGACGAGAAGACGGCATCGATGTGCGTGTCGCCGGCGAAGCGCATCTTCAAATGCTTCGGCTGTGGCGAACACGGTAACGTAATATGGTTTGTGCACAAGAATGAGGGCATCAGCTATCCTGAAGCTGCTATGATGCTCGCTAAAAAATACAAAGTAGACATAAAGGTAGAGGAGAAGACTCCAGAGGAGCAGGCACGAGAACATGAGCGTGAAGAGGTGATGATTGTACTGGAGGCAGCACAGAAGTGGATGCAGGAGCACATCGGAACCGAGGCGGACAAATACATTGCATCGAGGGGCATGAACGACTGGGCGCGCCGGGAATTCCGTGTGGGCGCTTCGGGCAGCTACAGGCAGATGCTTGACGATATGTCGAAGCTGTACAAACCGGAGATAATGCGGAAGGCAGGGCTGGTGTACTTGCGTGACAACGGGGAACAGATGGACTACTTCCGCCACCGCGTCACGTTCCCTTTTCTCAACCGCTACGGGCGTGTGATAGGATTCACGGCACGCGACCTTACGGGTTCGGCAAAAGCTAAATATTTGAATTCGCCCGACAGCATCGTATTCAAGAAGGGAGCGGAGTTTTTCGGCCTATACCAGGCACGGTCGGAGATTGCGAAATATAACAAGGTGTTTCTCGTAGAGGGGCAGTTTGACGTAATCTCGATGGCGCAGAACGGTATCCGCAACGTGATATGCAAAAGCGGTTCGGCTCTGGATAGCGTACAGGTGAAGCGCCTCAGACTGCTGTGTGAGAACGTGACACTGGTATATGACGATGACAAGGCCGGCATTCATGCTGCCGTGACACAGATTCCGGTGCTGCTCGATGCCGGCATGAACGTGAGGTGCGTGATGTTGCCCGAGGGGCAGGATCCTGACGACTTCGCCCGTGCCAACACCGGGCAGGTGCGCGAGAAACTGAAGCCGATAGAGATGAGTTTCGTCGCCTATCTTTACGAAAAGCTGTATAGGCAGGCTGCTGACGAACCCGGGCGTGAGGCTGGTCTGAAGACCATACTTGAAGCCGTGGCGCATGTGAGAGAAGCCACCATACGCAATGACTATATGAAGACGCTTGCCAAACTTGTGGAGTCGTCGGCTGACAAGCTTATGCCGAAACTAAGGAAGGCAATGTCGGGCGTGAAGCAGCACGAGGAACCGTCGAGCGGATTTGCAGGCATATGCGAGGCCAAGGAGATATACGACAAAGAACATGACAAAATAAGGCTGACCTCGTCGTGGCGTGAGTTTGAGGAGGGTGTAGGCGAGCGCCCGGTGGTGTACTTCAGAGGTTGTCCGCAGGACAGCCAGGTGCAGGAACTGAGGCAGCTCGACAACTCGGTGGTGATATGTTCGCCTGATAAAGACTTCGACTACAAGCAGGAGTGTGACGAGATGCAGATGCTCAAGGCGCTGTTTCGTGCCGGGTTCAACATCGACGTGGTGACAGAAGTAGAGACGATAAGCTTCATACAGTGGTATGTGAACATTTATGGGCTGAAAATACACAATGAAACACCGACTACCACAGTAATGGACATTTACCTCGACCGCATTGCTGAGATGATAGCAGAGACTACGGAGGTGACGCGCACACGATCGATGAAGGCTTGGGCGCAGATGCTCTCAATGCCGTCGGAGAAGGCTCTGAAGGACATTGTGAAGCCTTACATAACGCGCAAGAGGTCGAAGAACAAGGTGGAGGCGGAACGCGAAAATCTCGACGATGTGGCTGATGTGGACGGCAATACACTTCCGGACTATGTCGAAGAGAACGACGAGTACAAGCGTATGCTGTCAAGATACGGCTTCTATCCGCTGCTTTCGAAAAGCAAGAACGAGCCGGTATGCTATATGTTCAAGAACGAATCCGGTGGTTATGGCCGTGTTTGCGATTTTTTTATGACACCGCTGCTCCATGTCTACGACAAAGATCCTGAGCTAAACAAGCGTATTGTCAAGATAACCTCTATGGCACCGGAAATTCGAAAGGCTAAGTATGTGGAGTGGAAGTCGTCTGTGTTCGCTAATATGGCGACGTTCCGTGCAGCACTGGTGAATGAGGGTGCCTATAACTTCGAGAACGGCAACATCAAGAACTATGACAAGATATGGACATGGATGTCGCATCAGTTCAAGACGTGCTTCCAGCTTCGCACGTTCGGTCAGCAGAAGGAGGACTTCTTTGCCTGGTCTAACGCCATTTTCCACCGAAATGAAAAAGGGGATTTTGAAATCAAGAAGGTTGATAACCTTGGACTGGTGGAGCATGGGGGCGATCTCTTCTACTCGCCAGCCTACTCTGAGATATACGCCTACGACCGCTCGGACTCGGACATATTCGAGCAGGACAGACATCTGCGCTACATCGATGTGCCGGAGTCGAGGCGCATCACGTTTGCACAGTGGGCCGACCTGATGAACCGGGTGTACCGCATCGAGGATAACGGCAAGTGGGCCATTATTTACTCTATATTGTGCGGGTTCCGTTCTGACCTCTATCCGGTCATCGGCAACTTCACGGCGATATTCTTCATTGGTCAGACATCGTCAGGCAAGTCGCAGATAGCTCAGAGTATCCGTGCTCTGTATGAGGTGCCGTCGGCTCCATCGTCGAACCTTAACCAGATTTCGGACGCTGCATTCTTCTCGATCCTCGAAAGGTTCAGAGATGTGCCGTGTATTTTCGAGGAATACAACGACGAGGAGATAAGCGACCAGAAGTTCCAAGGCCTTAAGGCTGTGACGTACGACGGAGACGGCAAGCAGAAACGCCGCTCGGCAACGGGCAACGACATCGAGACATCGAAGGTGAACGCCTCGATAATTCTGCTTGGCCAAGAGGCTCCGCAGAGAGACGACAACGCCCTGTCGAACCGCGTGGTGCTGTGTGAGGTTCCTGCGCACAACTTCTCGGGCGACCAGGAGGCGCAGCGCATTTTCAAGGAACTGAAGGGATACGAGAAGGAGGGACTGAGCTATCTGCTTGTAGAGGTGCAGAAGCTGCGTCCGCTGTTCCGTACGCATTTTGTGCCATATATGGAGCAGGCCCGCAAGGAACTGCAAGACGCTCTGGCGGGCATGTCGGGCCGTAGCGGTGACCAAAGCCGTATAATAGGAACGGTGTCGATGTTTCTCGCCACATGCCGGCTGCTTATCAATGACGCTCCGTGGCTGCAGCTGCCATTCGGCTATGAGGATTTCTTTGAGCTGGCAGTGAAGAAGGTGCGCCACCAGTGTGAGATGCTGGCCAAGAGCGACAAGCTCGCCACATTCTTCAACACGCTCGACTTCCTCATCGATAAGGGCACACTGAAGATAGGCCGCGACTTCACCGTTGACGAGCCGGACAAGGTGACGCTGAAGGGCGGTATTGTCAAGCCTATAGCCGAGGGACAGAAGGTGATGTACATGAACCTGAGCAATGTGCACAAGCATTATCTGGCGGCGATGCAGGGCGGTGAGCGCCCGCTGACGCTGACCACTCTTGTGGTGAACCTCAAGTCGCATCCGGCATATATAGGCGATGTGAGCAACAAGAAATTCATATGGCAAGAGGAGGTGCGCACTATGCGCACGCCGCCAAACACCGTGAATCCGGAAACTATGGCCACAATGGCGCCAGATGATACTATGATAATAAAGATACAGAAGAAGTCGAAACAGACATCGGCAATTGTGCTTGACTATAACGTTCTGCAGCAATTCATGGGCATAGACTTCGAACGGACCACCATCACAGCACAGGAGGAAGATGCACGGCCGTTTTAGTCCGTGAGGCACGCAAGTGGCGATGCATATATCCTGAAAGGGAGGGCTCGGAAATAAGAATAATCAGGAAATGTCAGATTGTAATAAGCGTCAGACGGGCAGGTGCCGTGAGGCACTTGTCCGTCGTTTGCGTTTCCCCGAACACCCCAATTAAAAAGAGAGGAGATTAAAACGAAGTTTTGAAATTCTCAGACTACGAAAAATGCGTCCAACCGACCAACCGTCCAACCGCAGCAAACTTTTCAAAATCTACAAATATATGTAAGTAGTTAGTAATAAGTTAGTTAAGTAGTAATAATAGTATAGTTGGAGTGGTTGGTTATGGTTGGTTGTAAGGTGCTTTTGGTTGGTCTTGGTTGGTTGTGGGTTTCCAACGGTTGGTTGTGAGTAGTCTCTTCCTGTGTGCTGCAGATTGCCTAAATTGCGGTGGTTGGTCGGGTTGGTTGAGTTGGTTTATATACCAACCAACGTGTAACTCGCTGATAATCAATATATATATTGTGTTGGTTGGACGGTTGGACGGTTGGACGCAAAAATACACCATCCTATAAACTAAAATTAAATTTCACATTTACCTGTAAACCATCATTATCTTACATAGACAATTAAAAACATTAAATATATATGGCAAAACATTCAAACAAGGACCGCATGGCGGTCTGGGTGCCCTGTAAAGGTTATGTCAAGCGTTGGCTGCTTGCCAACTACAACAGTCCCGATGATAATTGGGCAGAATTGGTAAATTTGTCACCGAACCGCGAGCTTGCCGAAGATTTCAGACGTAGGCTCATACGTGGCGAGGCAAGGCGCGACAATAGTGTACGTGGCAGATATACTACACAGGTGGCAATTGAGATTAGTATGGACACCTTCAACCGCTATGGCTGGATGCTCTCGCCCACAGAGACGCTGCACTTCAACTCAAGGCTTGAGCGTGACGTTAAGCAGGTGCTGCATACTTACTGCGCCATGCTGTCGGTGACAGGCTTGACCATCGCAGACCGCATTAAACGATTCCGAAAAGCTACGGGTATTACTGAACTTGATTGGGACACCGACTCTATACGAAAAGAGCTGCAACGCAACGCTAAAATCAACGGCGAAGACGATTTTGAGCAAATTTGCAAGAAAATGGAACAAAAGTGTTGGGCGGTTCTGTCCAAAAGCGGACACATTACAGAGCAAGGCAAAGAGCTATATGAAAGAGATTAATTTTGACCATAACAACATAGGAGGACTGGCGCTGGTATACGCCTTTCCTCCTTCTGATTTGCTTCGAGTGCGCCATGACTATCGCAGTGGTTACGACTGTGTGGAGCTGAAGACTCGTGACAACATTGTTGCCATTCCGGTTTACTCCGACCGCTCGTTTGTGTTCGATGAACAAAAGTCTACAGCAGATGGGGGCGATTATTGGCAGGTTT
>ULYE01024440.1_pt1 | contig 54577 bp, 41 predicted proteins | sample 1961921 | NCBI WGS metagenome assembly ULYE01 (sample SAMEA4835856, study PRJEB28245) | human gut metagenome | biome: gut microbiome; material: fecal sample | place: Denmark | collected 2008 | reverse complement strand
CCCGCCATATCTAACCATTTTTTGGCCTTTTCGATGTCGTAGGTTTTGTTATAACCGAATAATTCTTGGCAAGCAAGATTGTAATAAGCTACTTTTAAGCCTAAATCCGCAGCCTTTTGAAACCAATCAGTGGATTCTTTTCCGTAAGTAAGGAGAAGGCCAAGACAATTTGCTGCATCTGCACTATTAAAGATATCGTAGGCTTCTTCGAATAGCTCTTTGGCTTTTTCTCTATCATGATGGGAATATTTTTCGTTTTGATATATTTTCCCAAGCAAGATATAGCCGTCTTCCAACAAATCATATGTTTTTTGAACATAATTCAATATCTTAGCGGCATTGTCGAAATCGTTATTTCGGAATAAAAAGTTTGCCGCTTTTACAAAAGAATGTTCATCAATGTCATCCTTATCTTGGGAATCTGGCACACTTAAAAGTTCTAACGCATGATCAATGTTTTGCTCACATTGTTCACCTCTAACGTAAAACAAGGCAAGTTTATGAGCACATGGGGCATCTCCGCGTTTTGCTCCCGCTTGATACATCTTGAAAGCTTTAGCAGGATCCGATTCAGCATAAATGTCCCCCAACCCCCTTAAAGCCAAAGTGGAATCATTCATGGCAGCGTTATTGAGACAATCTAACGCTTTGTTGACGTCTTTTTCAAAATAGACGCCATTGAAATAGGCTCTCCCTATCCAATATTCTGCGTCTACATCGCCTAATTCATCTAATTTTTTATATAAGGAAATGCCTAGTTTTGGATCTAAGCGAACAGGAGAAAGCGAAACGGTTTCAAAAGTGAGACCGCATGCTATTTGCCTCAATAAGCCAAAATCTCCTTTTTTAGCGTCCGCGATGCCTTCATCGATTGCATTTTTATACAAATCGTAGTTCATATCAGCGGTTGTTCTTAATTCTCTAATATCTAAACCGCAATATGGGCAAGTATCTAAGTCTAATCCGACCGAATTATAGCATTTGGGGCACAGCGTATGTTGCATATTCTTCCTTCTTTAGCACTCATATCTATTAGACGTAGGCAAATGTTTGATTCCTTTCATTCCTTAGATACGAAAGGCATGAAAAGTCCTTAAATTCCAAAAAATAATTTATCGACACTTTATTTTTTTGATTTCATCAAGCGTATGAAGAATGAGACAATCCGAGTCCATTTCAGTGGAGGTTATTTCTCCATCCATTGCGGCTAAGCCTACAATGATGCAATTAATGTTTCTAGTAAGATCGGCTAAATAATTATGCTCTGTAGCAAGGTCGCAGGTTGCAAAAACCACAATAAATTCTTCGCTTAACTTCTTAATCTTATCTTTGATGGAATCAAGTATTCCTCGTAAATCAAAGATGTCTCCCTGATAGATGTTATCCCATGAAATTTGAGAATCACTTAAGGTATTTAAATAATTGACAAGATCGCCTTTTTTCGTTAAGTCTCTAATGAATATTAATTCGTTTCTATCAATCTCGTAGTCAGCGCTCGCGATTTGAAGGAGCGAGTATTGTAAAAGAATATCAAATTTAATAAGGGTGACTTCTGGATTATAGTTCACTCCCTTTGATTCCATGACTTCTTTGATGCCAGTAGACATTCTATCTAGTATGTCATAGCAGTCATCATAAAAGTGAATGCAAGAATCATATACTTTTTGTAAATCAGCCATTTTATTTCTCCTTTATTTTTTCTGATTCTTTTTATTTTTGCCGAAAATGAAATTCAAAATCCCCAACATTGTCTATGAACGCCAGTGACTTCGCGAATTCCGAAAGCACCTTTTTCAACCTTTTCAACAGCTTCAAGAATGCTTTTTGAAACCAATTCTTTTTCGAAGTCTTTCTCTTTTATGCTTACATCCATGCAGACAAAGATGAGTCCATTTATGATTTGAAGATAGAGTTTCTTATACGTTTCTTTCGACATCATAAAGCACATGCCTCGGCTGTCTGGGTCTTTCAAAGTATCTTCAGCCCATTGTGCCTCAAGATGTTCGCCCTTTTTTAACTCGTCTAAAGTATCAAACATCCTATTTGCAAAAGGATCGTAGGGATCGCTTATTTTATAAGAATTTTCTGCTGCAATCGGGGTGTTTACTGTTACCGTGCCATCCTCTTTAATCTCAATTCCATGCCGGTAGCCAATATTTCCTAAACAACAGGCGTTTGCTAATGCTGGGGTGTTGTTTAGAAGAATCACGTCGGTTACTTCTCTTTCCCCGTGTGGGCCACCTCTCGTTATGGTTTCATTAGAAAGTATCGTAAAAGGATACTTGTCCAAAGCATTTAAGATTTTTTCGGTTTTCTTATACATAGTTTGTTCTCTTTTTTGTGTTCTCTCTTAGATATTTATGAAAAGTCTTTGAGATAAACGTTTTATTTAGTTTAAAGAATCTTCATATCATTTTTTGATAAACGTTTTATGCTTATTTTTCTTTAGAGGCTTTATATTCCAAATAATCTTCTCTCGTAATTAAACTATTAGAATCGATCGGACACGTTTCTTTGCCATATTTAAATTGAATAGTTAAGGAATGATTGTCTTCCACGCTTAAAACCATACCTATTCCGTACTGGGCGTGAAGCACAATATCGCCCACTTGATAATGGGAAGGATATTTCTTTTTTGCCTCTCTAATCTTTTCGGCACTAACTTGAACGCTTAATGCGTCTTTATCGACGATGTTGATTAGTTTGTCGAAGGAAATGTCTTCTTTTGGATAAGAATAATCAATGAATTTCACTGTGCAGGTTCTATCTTTGTAATTCACCGATTGAACAACCCCTCTCCCATAGAAAGGGCTTTTTACAAAGGAGCCGTATTGAATGGTTGGCAAATCATCTGGATTGTCCTTGGAGACATACTTTATCTCTTCGAAATGTTCTTTATTGAAGGAATCCGCAAAGCTGGAAAGCTCCAAACGCGATTCACCACATTTGGACTCAAGGATATATAGTTTTTCCATCGCCCTTGTGAAAGCGACATAGGCGATTCTTCTCTCTTCTTGCAAATCCGCTTTGTTTTCCGCTTTCGAAGAAGGCATGATATTCTCATTGAAATCGATGACAAAGACATATTTAAACTGAAGGCCTTTAGAACAATGAATGGTCATCATTTGAACTCGGTCTTTGTTGTTTTTGCAATCCCCTTCTTGCAATAAGGCGGTATAACCTAAGAATTGCTCTGCAATATCGCCTAAAGGATTATCCGGTTCATAATTACGAATCATCTCCATCAGTTGGGTCATATTGGACGCTTTATCAGGATCGCCCGATTCCATGACGTTATCCATTAATTTCGACTTATAGAAGAGATTGATGCACCAGTCAAGGAAGTCATCCGTGTGTTCCACATCATCCATCTCTTGAACAAATTGAATGAAATCGTCGAATCTCCCCTTATATTCATAATTCCTATAATCCTCTAAAAGAATTTGCCAATAGGTCTTTTTCTTCGATTGGGCTTTTTCTTTTAAGGTGTTCAGCATGTAGTTGCTGATGTATTGATTAAATTTTCTGACGATGAGGTCAAAAGACGCGTTGTCCTTATAAAGCATAAAACGAATATAAGCTAAGGCGGTTTTTATCTCATCGGCTTTAAAGAAGGCGTTTCGAGAATAAACTATATAAGGTATTTTCTTGATAAGGAAATGTTCCTCTACCTCTAGAGCTTGTTGGTTGGTTCTAAATAAGACGCCAAAGTCTTTATAATGAGCGCCTTTTTTCACGAGTTCTTCAATGGTTTTCGCCATGAAACACACCTCATCATGTCGAATGTTGGTATGAACAAGGATTGGCTTATCACCACTCCCTTTAACACAAGAAAGTCTGACATCGACATCACCACGATTGTCGTTATAGGAAATCATATCATGGCTTAAATCGATGATTTCTTGCTTAGAACGGTAGTTCGTTTTAAAAGAGAAGCGTGCGTCTGCTTTACTATAAAAATCATAGAAAATTTCTGGTTTTGATCCGCGGAAGGAATAGATGCTTTGGTCAGGATCACCAACGCCAAATATTCTTCCATGGCAACTTGCAAGATGATTGATGAGTTCCATTTCAGGGTAGGTTAAATCTTGAAACTCATCGACTAAAATGTAGTGAAATCTTTTTGCCCACTTTTCACAAATGTTTGGAAATGTCCTAAAAAGGTAATTGGTAACGTGAACCAAATCACTATAATCCAAATAAGCATTGATGGTTTGATAGGAAAGATAGGTTTCAAAAACGTTCCTTAATATACTTTCTTTTTCGCTATCCCCCCTATTCTTAACTTCAAAAGCCTTATTCCTATCTAAAAGGCATGCTATATATCTATCCGGTTTATCGGCTTTGGCCAAAGAGAAGAATTCTTTTGCATCAGCAAAGGTGATTCCTTTTTCTTTCCAATTAATTTTTAAGGAATTAAAAATGTCATAAAGGATAGAATCCATCATATCATCATCGAGAATGCTGTAATTATTTGGGAAGGATAGATGATATACCTCTTGTTTAAGAATTTTATTCCCCAACCCATGGATGGTTCCGATGTATTTAGACATGTTGTCTTTGCAGACACTCGAGATTTTGTGGCTCATCTCTTCCGCAGCTTTTCTTGTGAAAGTGAGACAAAGGATGTTTTTTGGGTCAACGTTGAGTTCATTTATAAGATATACGTATCTTCCAACTAACGTTTTTGTTTTTCCTGTACCAGGGCCAGCATATACGCATATCTTGTTCTTATCAGAGCTAATTGCATCAAGTTGTTCTTGATTATAATCATCGAAATTGAAATCCATATTTATCACCTACTTATCAATATATTTACAATACGTGCATATCATTTTTTGAGACTCAAAATAAAAGATTCCCCATTAATTCATCCGCTCATTCTTGAGTTTCATTTTGTTTTACAAGGTAGTCCTTTAATTTGTAATTCGTATATTGACAAACACACCCACCCCCACAATGAACTAATTTATTGCAATGAAGACAGTTTTCATCAGGCACGCCACATAGTTTTTGGTAGGTTTTTTGCACCACTTCAGAGTTTAAATATCGTTTAAATGAACTTGGATCACGGAAATCTTCCCCAAATCGGCCTAGTTTTAGCGCATACATAGCATTACAAGGAATATGGTATCCTTCACTGTCAAAAATAAGGCCTTTTCTAGTTAATAGCTGGCAAACAGTCGATATTTGTCTTCTCTTAATCATCTTTCGTAAAAGTGTTTTATCCCAATAGCAAAGAGGAAGACCGTTTTGAAGTGTAAAATGTCCGTTTGTCAAAGAGTTGAGTTTTTCATATATGTTTCCAAACATTTCTAATAGAGATATTGGACTAAAGATGTCTTTTTTGACTCCACAAAGATTAAAGTCATAACAAAAAGAGAAATGAAAACGCCTTACGCCAGCATTCAACAAAGTCGGTATGACATCGGTGAAAAAATTCATATTATTTTCGGTAAGAACCATAGAAACGGAGACGGAAATATCGGAGGAAACCAGTTTTTTGATGATGTCGATAGTTTCTTGAAAACCATCAAATCCCGTTATTTCTTCATACGTTTTTTCGTTTTCCCCTTTAAGAGAAAGTGAAACGCTATTCATGCCCATAGATTTGTATTTATCAATGAATTCATCATTTTTAAACATCAGTCCGTTTGTCACTAAAGCGCATTTAATTTTCTTTTCTTTAGCGTATTTTAATATTTCAAAGAAATCAGGATGAATCGTTGGTTCCCCTCCGATTAAGATTATGTGTTTAACGTTAATTGAATCAAAAAAGTCAATCAGCTCAAAAGCCAAGTCTTTGCTCATCGTCAATGAAGATTTGTATTCGGTGTCACGGGCATAACACCATTTGCATCTCAAATTACAGGTTCTATTTAATGTTAGCCACCCCGTTTTAAAGTCAAAATCAATCATCGGAGCATCCATCCCAGTCGTAGCAATTGTCGCCATCCGGACAATCGCAATTGTAATCATTGCAAACGCAATCAGCACAATCACAATCAGGCTCGGGGCAATCGCCGCAATCCGGACAATCACAGTCATCGCAATCGCGGCAATCCTGACAATCCTCGCAGTCATAGCAATCACAATTGCAATCGCAAACACAGTTGCAATCGCCAACACCACTAATGGGATCTTTTGTGTTCAAATGGCAAAAAGCAGTTTTTGGTTTCAACCTTTGTAGTCCTACCAATTCCATTTTTGGGAGAATAGTTAGCTTGTTTATAAAACTTAAATCGATAATTTCCATACTGATGTAGGTCTCCTCTTTGAATTTAGTTTAGATGAAAGAGAAGATTTTCACGTTTAACAAAAAGCATTTGTTTTAAACAAACTTAATAAATCGTTTCATTTTTGTTTAAAAACGGAAAAACAAGCGAGACATGTATGTGTTTTCGCTTTGCTTTCTAGAATTATCACCTTATATAGTTCCAGTTTTTCTTAAATGAAGGCAAAGGCAAAGTCGACATTTTTCTCAGTACTGAGGATTTTTCCAACTTTAAAAGAAATAAACATAGAAAGATTCGAATATTTCCTATAGATTGTAAACGCTTTCTAAGGTTAAAAGTTTACAATCTTTGACGTCGCCCGCATGATCGACCTTCTGATAAAATTTAAAAAATATTTTTGATCTAGCCTTCTCCCTGTCGTTTTTATTCAAAACAATTTGATTCAAAATGATTTGAATTAAAATTATTGCTCGAGATAAAGAGCAGCAAAATCCATAAACTCTCTAACACTTTTTTAAATGTTAAAGAGAATGTTTGATCATCCACATTTATATAGCAATTTTTGATAAATGTTTTCGCTAAAATCATTTTAAAGCTTGTCATAAAGCAGCTTTGAGATCATTTAGTAAAAAACTGATTTCAAATTTTTCGTGCCAAGCATTGGAGAAAAAACATGAAAAAACCAACCGCCTTTTTATGGCCTATTCCTTCTAAGCTTTCAATTGCAGATGGTATCACCGGCAAGTATTCCATAACGATTATGTCAACGGAAGAAAAACCTTCTACAAATGAATGCGTAACTACCAAAATGAAGCCTTCTTTATTGAAAACCTACCCGAATGCTTTTGAAATTTTAAAACAGGAAGCCACAGGGCATCCAAACGGCCTATGGAATCAAGCCGTCTGTTTTGATATAGGCATCGGAACAAAACAAGACCTGGATTTAGCAAACGCATACTATATTTTGTCTTATGTCCAAAAAATGTTAGACAACCATGAGGCGCCACAAGACCTTTATACATCCAATAATCTGCAAACCCTCCTTCTGAAGCCGCCAACGGTAGAATGTTATAAAGAGGCAGCGGGTTTAGGTTGCCCTTCTGCTGCTTACCAAACTGGTTTGTGTTATTTAAACGGAATTGGAACGGAAGAAAATAACGAACTCGCCGCCAGTTTCTTCGCTCTTGCCTCCAAACTGGAGGTTGCAGATGCGTATGCAGCTTTGGGAAATTGTTTTCTCCATGGCTATGGGGTTCCTAAAAATACAACAAATGCCACCACGCTTTTTTGCGAAGCCGCAAAAAGGGGAAGCCCTTATGGAATGTGCAATTTAGGGATTATCTATTATAATGGTGGCGATATTTCTGAAGCAATGAAATGGCTTGAAAAATCCGCAAGCAAAGGATTTAAACAAGCAATCGACATTCTTAATGAATTAAAGAGTTAGGCCATGAGGGATTTTCGTCATGCAAAATGGCCGTGCATCAGCATGCGTTTGTCGATATTAGACTACTTCAATTGCAAAACGGGCTAGAGAAACACTTTGATGCATTTGAGACTGCAAACAGTATATAAATAAATTAATTAAGGAGTTACCAAAATATGAAATATGACTACATAGTCGACACTAATCCTAACGCCAAAAAGCCTGTCGATCTTTCAAAGATCAATTTATCCGAAATGATGCAACAAATTTTTGAGGACGCCCAAAAAGGCGACGCTTCAGCACAATTCATCGTCGGAATGTATTACGATACGAATAAAAACTTTAATGAGGCACTCTATTACTATCGTGAAGCTGCATACCAAAGATATCCGATGGCTGAGTATTTCCTTGGGGATTTATACTTTAGTAAATTTAATGACGACAATGGAGATGGCGAGCTTGCATGCAAGAAAGAGATGGCTTCCGCATTTGATGATGGCTTGGCTGCTGCTTGTGTTTATATGGCTCAACACTATGATCCGGAATTAGGCAATGTATCATTTAAACAATTCAAACAGCGTAGTTTAGATACCTGTATTTTTTGGTATGGCATGAGTGCATATTTAGGAAACTATATATGCATGTATAATTACGCCGTTAGCTTATCATGTTTTTCCGATATTTATTCTCGTGATAAATTGATTTCGACTGCAAAATACTTTTTGCACGAATCACGTAATCATTACGATTGCGCCAAGGATTTCCTTAATTCCCATCCGAATTATAAAATTAAATCTGATGATGAATTCACAAAGCTGAAACGAGATTTAATCCTACAAAAAGACCGTATCACCTTTGGAAAATATTATGACAAAGATAAGAACTCGATGGTTCCTCTAAGATGGATTGTCTGTGACCACAACACGGAAGATGATAGTTTGACGCTTATCTGTGAGAGAAGCGTGAGAACAATGATTTTTTCTAAAAATCAAGATTGTTCTTGGGATGAGAGCGATATTCATGACTTTTTGAATGGTGAATTTTACGAAAAGGCCTTCACGGATGCCGAAAAAGATATGATCTTAAGCCAAGATGATGATTTGGGCGACCGCAATCCTGTCTATAATGGCGAGTATGGCGAAATATACCTTGATGATGTCACAATCCCATCTATAAAAGACGTCTTAATTTTGCTTAGTAAAAATAACTGGAAATGCCGTTCATCTGAATATGATGGAGTCACTTTTGCAAGCAACAACGATTATGGCGATTGGTGGTTAAGAAACGAGGGCGAAACCGACAGCGATAGATGCATCATGACTTCGAAGGGGAAATTTGATTTCGACGGAAATTGCTGCCGCAACTACGCTGGCGTAAGACCGATGATAAAAATAGAATGTGATGAGAGCTTTATTTCACGCATCAAAGATTAATTTATGCATGATAATCCTAAATAAATATTTGGCTCTTTTTAAAAACAATACGAACGGAATGATTGTTTTTTAAAAACCAAAAACCTGATATTGGTTTGGCGGTTTTGTGTTTCCGTAAACGTTTTTCGTTTATCAGTGAAAAACCTAAAATTTAGTTTTTTCACATCTCATTATTCATTTTTTCATCCCTTAGTCAAAGATTCGTACCCTTCTTTAGAAGAGAGGACCACTCTCTCGGATTTATTTTCTAAGTATAGGTACAAATGCTAAAAAATAACGTCGTGATATAACCATTTTATCTAACGATCGGAGGGCTTTGGTCTAGTTTTTGGACAACCATCTCCCCTGAAGCGTTTCCTAATGGCTGGAAGGGGCTTTTGGCTAATTTCTTAATAAATTCCGAGGGAGTTTTCTCTTTGCTTTATGAAATTGTCGCATTTAAGGCCACATTTTTCTTAATCGAATACAAAGTCATAGTCGACATTTTTCTCAGTACTGAGGATTTTGTCGACTTTAAAAAATGAACATAGGAAAATCGAATATTTCCTATAGATTGTAAACGCTATGGCTTAGAGCTTCCTCACACTTGGATAAGCATTTCTAAGTTTCTTTAAAAATCGTAATGCGTTTTTCCGAGCAAGAAGGCCAAATAATGAGGGATTGTTATGATATCCCCTTCTTGGCCTATATTATATTCACCGATTTTGATTAGTTTTGTTTTGCCGTAATGTTCCGGATGTTTCATGATTGTTCTACTGGATTTGACGTTTCCGGAAGTCGTTTTTGTTTCAACGAGGGTTGGATTGCCTAAATAAGCGATGACAAAATCCACTTCTAAGCCCGTGTCTTTTGAAAAATAATACGGTTCAATACCCGCTTTAGATAAAGAATCAAAAACAGCGGCTTCATAAATGGCTCCTTTCCCTTGCCCCATATTCCCTCTATAGATTGAAGCCATGGTTTCTATTCCATACATCGAAGTAACAATTCCAATGTCTTCGGGAAAAAGTTTGAATTGAGATTCAATTTTTTGACCAGCCAAAGGCAAAGAAGGCACTTCCAGATTAAAGACTTTCGAAACAATATGGGCTTGGCAGAGATATTCGATTGCATCCTTTTTTTCATATTGACTTCCCGTGGATATTTTAGAAACAATAAATCTTTTATTTTCTTTCGCTAAAAACGTAGGAATCAAATCGAAAACATTCTGAATCCTTGCTACTTCTTGAGCCTTAAAAATTGGTTTTCCATCTTTACCCTTTCTTCTTCCGAAGTCTCCTTTCATATCAAAAATGGTATTTTGAAGTTCTTTAAATGCTTCAACAATTCGTTTTGTTTCAACGAATTTTTTTACCACTTTTGGAAAACCGCCTATCGAAATATATTTTAAAAAGAGGTTTTCATACAATTCATGAACGTTTTGAGGAATGGGCTCTTTCTTCTCAAAATAAACAGAAAGTAAAGAGATTTGCTCTTCCTTATATCCTAAAGCCCATAAGAATTCTTCAAAATCCATGGTTTTCATTTGAAAGACATCATCATAGCCTATTGGAGTGGGTGTCGTATCACCATAGTTATACCCATTGATGCCTAGGTAAGAACCACTGCCGATAACGTTGAATCTGCCATCGCTTTTAAAGTTTTTAAAAGAGAGACGTGCCCGAGGACAATCCTGAATTTCATCAAAAAAGATAAGGGTTTCCTTAGGGTTAAAGGAGGCCTCAGGAAAACGCAGAGAAAGATTAGAGATAAGAACGTCGACATCCAAAGATGATTCAAAATCGGAGCAATATTCTGGATGAGTCCAAAAATTAAGCTCAATGAGTTTTAACCCGTTTCTTTTGGCAAATTCTCTAATAGTTTCTGTTTTGCCGCATTGACGGATTCCAATGATAAGAGCCGGAGTTTTGTCTTTTTCTTTTAGCCATGAATCCAGCTGTTTATCCATCTTTCTTTTAAAGTACATAAATTTATCCTTTATAAATTCCGAGGGAGTTTTCATATATTTTATAATAAATTCCGAGGGAGTTTTCAATGTTTTTTATATAAAAACCAAGGGAGTTTTTGATTCTTTTTTAACAAATTCCGAGGGAGTTTTCACTTTGTTTTATAGAATTGTCGCATTTAAGGCAACGTTTTCTTAATCGAAGACGAAGTCAAAATCGACATTTTTCTCAGTACTGAGGATTTTGTCGACTTTGATATAAATATATGTCCCAAGGTGAGATAGATTGTGTGGATACAACTTATATTTTTTCCTTCATGGCCTAATTTTGGGATTAAGGATATGGCAAAAAAGATAAATGTTTTTCAAGCACTAGTTTTTATTGGAAAACATATCAAGAGGGAAAAAGAAAAGCAAAGACGTAAATTTTTCTCCAACAGATGCTTCCTTTAACGATTTTTCGAAGCCTGCTTTCTACCAGTCTAATGAATCCAAATGTGTTAAAAAGTCCAAAAGGCTAATCCTTAAAAAGCCTTCCTTGGTTCGATAATGCAATCCTTCGTTTTTGACGACAATCACTTTTTTGAAGGAATCCGGAATATTTCTAAGAGATTCATATTCTTGGTCTTTCTTTTTTTCGGTGTCTATAGTTAAAGCGACTTGAATGTAATAAGTCTTATCCCCTTTATTAGCGACAAAATCACATTCCGTATCTGTATCCACGTATATCCAATTGTTATTTTTGTCTTTTCGCTCTGTCTTCTTTTTAACGTGAACGAGGCCGATATCCACATTAAATCCTCGATATCTAAGCTCATTATAAACAATATTTTCAATCAGATCGGTTTCATCAACATCTCGAAAGTTAAGCGCCGCGTTTCGAATGCCGACGTCTTCAAAATATATTTTGTAGGGCGTTCCAATATATTGACGGCCCTTAACATCATATCGAAGAGCCTTATTCAACAAATACGCTTCTTCAAACCACGATATATAGTTTCCTATGGCGTCATTGGTTAAATCAATGTTATACACGCCTTTGAAAGTCTTTTCGATTTTCGAAGGATTTATCAGAGTCGATATCATCGAGGCAATGACGTTTAAAGTATCGTTTAAATTATTGACATTCACGTTAGGATGTCTATCCTTAACATCCTTAATATACGTTTCGTTTAAGATGGAGATGGTCTGTTTTGCTTTTTCCGTATCGTTTTTTTGTAGTTGAATCAACGGTATCCCCCCATATCTCTCATACATTTTTAAGCCTGTGTTCGCATCATAGTCGGTCCCATTTAAAAATTCAGAGAAAGTTAGAGGCAAAAGATGGATTCTATCTCCTCTGCCTCCAAATTCCGTATCCACCTCACTAGATAGGAATCTTGAGTTACTGCCTGTAACGTAAACATCATAATTCTCATGTCTTAAAAAGGCATTTAAAGTTCTTACAAACTCGTCCAGATTTTGTATTTCATCGAGCAAAAAGTAATACGGATCATTATCCCTTACCAAATCTTTTATGTAGCAAAGAAATTTTCTGCTATTCACTAATTTTTGGTTGTTTTTTTCTATTATTGTTGGTTGATCCATTAAGTATTTGTCGAGTAAAAAAATATCTTCGTCGTTATCAAACGCAAAACGAATGATATGATCGTCTGGAACATTCTCTTCCTTGACTAGATAATTATAAAAAATGGTATTTAAAAGATAGGATTTTCCACTTCTTCGAATTCCCGTTATAACTTTAACGAGATGGTTCTGTTTCTTGTCTATCAGCTCTTTCAAATATAAATCACGTTTGAACATTCCATGTCTCCAATTTTCTTAATACCCTAGGTTTTGCTACTACATTATAGCATTCATTTAGTAATCAAAGTCGACATTTTTCTCAGTACTGAGGATTTTGTCGACTTTGACACAAATAAAAAATGAAACTGCAACATGAAACTTAAGAAAGACAGCCCAATATCGTTCTATGTTATAAAAACTACAAATATTTTTTAAGACGAGGAGATAAAAGGGAAAGAGCATCCACATTCAAAGCGAAGAGTTTGCTCTTAGAATTGCTTTCAGAAGGGATCAATAAACCATAACTCACAAAACGATTCAAGATTTTTAGCGCACCTTGCTTACTAACATCGATTTTAGCCATCTTTTCAAAATCGTTATAAGTGAATTTTCCTTTGTAGGAAAGCAAGATCTTACGGAGGTAGTTCTTTTCTGTTTCAGTTAGAAGAATATCTTTGTCTTGTAAGCTTTGAGAGACATGTTCCACGTTTTCGTAGCAAAGAAGAGATTCAGAGAGGGTAACATAGACGTATTTGAGGAAATACGTTAAATCGTTTCTAGCATCACGAGTGTTTTCTAAGGCAAGGTAATATTCGTTTTTCCTTTGATTGATGGCTTCAGAAAGCACGGCTGGCGTATCTTCTTCCCCTATTAACTGCTCTACCCAAAACGAGCACATCCTAGCCGTCCTTCCGTTGTAATCAAAATAAGGATGAACATATAGCAAATAATAATGGACGATATGAGGCAAGAAACATTTCATTTTAGGATTATGGAGATTCTTTTCGACAAAAGAGAACAAAGAGTCCATGGCTAAATGAATCTTTTCTACAGGACAACCGAGGTAGTTATCCACCTCCACTCCATCATAACGGTAGAGTTGCCCATCTTTGAGCCTGTCCTCTTCTGAAAGGCAACCATCACTAAGGATGTTATAAAGAATATGAAGATTTGTTTCATTGAAGTTTGGCTTACTTAAAACAAAACGAATGCCTTCACCCATATTTTTAATGATGACATCGTTTCCGTTTTCCGGTTTTCTTTTCCCGGAGGTGATTTCGCTTATCTTTCTTCTTGTAGTAGGAACTTTTTCGATAGAAAGGCTTCCTTCTATTTCAGAATAAATACGGGATTTTAAGATTTCATCATTCCAGGAAGAAGAGAGATTTTCTCGTAATATATGTTCCAAAAAATGATAAGAGGATTCTAAATCGTTTGATTTAGCAAAGAAAAGAGGTTTATCGTCCCAAGCATATAGATCTAGTTTTTCTAAACTAGGATGATTTCGATCTAAAAGGGTCTTTTTGTAATCTAAAAAACAACGGTAGGCATAGTTTGAAAGAAAAAGCCCTGCATTTTTGCCATAACACAGCTCTTTTTCCGTGTAATATTCCTTATTTAACATCAAATGAAAGATTTCTTGAAGATTTTCCATATGATTATTGTAAACCGAATCGTAAACCTTTAAAAGAGAATCCATAAACCGAATCATAAACTAATTACAATATGTCTTTCTATCAGGAATCGTCTTAAAAAGAGAATAGGTCCAAGCCGACAATTACTTATTTTGTCGGCTTTGAAAATAGACACGTTAGATTGCTTCTATAGGTTATACATATCTTCTAGTGTGATGAGCTTGCTGTCCTTGGCATTCTCAATCATCCATGGGCTGAAACCTGATAAAGAGAAGAAAAGATATGGAGGTATTTTTTGATATTTCAGAGGAATTAAGGATGATCTTCTAACAAGAGTTTCATAGACGTTTCGATCCATTTTTTCGTTTTTGAATTTGCATTCCCCCACAAGATATTTCTTCTCTAAAGACGAAAATGCGACCACGTCAATATCCGCGGATTGATTGGCTTTTGCTCCATCCTTGTCGATTCTTTCGTTTCCCCACCAGGACCCTACCTGATTGATGAAAGGACCGAAGTCTCCCAATAGACCTTTTCTAAGAGTATAGTATCGACACATGTTTTCAAACACCGGGCCCATGAAGGAATGCAAGTTAGGTTTCACGATTTTCTCGTAATAGAGTTCGCCTTGCCCCATCTCGATAGCACTGACGGCATTAGGGATAAATTTATACCAAAATTGAAACATACTATCCTTAAGGACGTATTGGGTTTTCTTTTTGTTTTTCTCCTCCCCCATGCATTTCTTTTTTTCCACTAAGCCGACTTGCATGAGTTTTTCTAAGGAATAGAGCACGGTTGTTTCTCTTTCTTTGACTTTGTTAGCAATGTCGTTAATGGTGTTCTCTCCGTTAGCAATTTGCTCGATGATGTTGTTTACGAGAGAAACATCAGAGAATTCTTGGATCAAAAGGTTTCTCGTCTCATCGTAGAGATATCCGCTTGGAGTAAAGAATAGAGAAACAATATTTTGATCGAGGCTCAAATTAGAATCAAGAAGAGACAGATACTTAGGAACCCCGCCTGTTATGCCGTAGCATATAGCCTTTTCCTCATAAGAATAATTTGGAACGAATTTAGCAGAATCAAGATAAGAGAACGCTTCCAATTTGATTTGAGAGTCTCTTCTTCCGAAGAGAGGGCTTTTTTCACTTAAAACCTTATTTTCCATAAAGCTTAAGGAAGAGCCGCAAAGAATTAGTTTGATGTTGCTCTCTTTCCATGAAGTGTCGATGTATTTTTGAAGGATGGATAGCAAGGATTCATCTTTTTCTGCCCAATAAGGGAGTTCGTCAATTACAAGAATGGTTTTTTCTTTTTTCACGTTTAGGGCAATAAAATCAAGGATTCCCTCAAGGGATTCAAATTTCATTTGCTTTATTTCAGGAGTAAGAAGAGAAAGCACCTGTTTTCCAAAGAGTTCAACGTTTCTATCTTTTCCTACCTTTGTAGCGGTATAAAAAATCGCCTTCTTCCCTCTAACGAATTCGTTTATCAAAGTGGATTTCCCAATACGTCTTCTGCCGTAGATGGTCATCATCCCCACACCGTCTTTAGCATAGAAATTCTCCATGGCTTTGAGTTCTTTTTCTCTTCCGACAAACATAGTTGCCTCCTCCAATCTCTTTATTCAAAATGATTTGATTCAAATTGTTTTGAATTATTTTAGCATGTTTTATTTGTGTATGGAAATATTATTCAGATTGATTTGATTCAAATTGATTTGAACTAGATTTATTTTGCATTGCGTTTGAAAAAAATGAAGAGAGTACAACGTTTTCTTTATTTGGAAAAAAATTACGTTCTTTTTGTTAATTTGTTCGCGAAAAGTCGTAATCGATAAAGACTTCTAAAACCTATTTATTCTTTCCTATTTTCTGAGTTAATGCTTCATCCGTAATTCCTTTCCAAAATCTTGCAATCTCGATGATTTCCTCAATATCTCTGTCAATCATGAAGATGGCTGCAGCAATCGCTTCAACACAGGTTGCAATACGTTTATGATTCATATCTCTTTTATGCATGATGTAAGTCTTAGGCATGTAGTCATCTTCCGAATCATATTTCATACGTCGTAGAATGTCATATCTTTTGCCAATGACTTCGACATAGTTTTTATCACTTTCGTATTTCTCTTTCTCGATAGTTAGGTGATCCACTCCATATAAAACGTCACAAAAAGCGAGTTTCAAAACGGCATCTCCATAGGTTGCCATTTCAACGTTGTTGGGAACGGTGGGCAGATTGTGTTTTCGCAAATAATTGTTACGTGAACGATCCGTAAGAGCTCGTATCATTAAAGGATGGTCCTTTAATCTTTCTAAACAGTCGAGGAAAAGGTCATCTTCATCCCTGAAAGGTATCCTGTGCTGGTTGCATAGCTTCGTTAAAACCGATCTAGCTTTCGCATTTGGTTTGCTCTCCCCTTTTTCCCAACGGCCGATGCTCCTAGAGGAAACACCTAGTTTTCTAGCAAAGTCAGCTTGGCTTAGTTTCATCTCATTGCGGAGTTTCTTAATGGAAATGCTCCATTTCATAAAGTTAACCCTCTATTTATCTTGGATTTAAATATTATAAACGCAGTAAATCGATACGTGGGAACACGTTCTTATCTAAAAAGAGTTTGAACCGCTTCAAAAAACTAAAGATTTATCTTTTTCTTCACGAAAGCGGATAGTTTTTCGAATTGTTCTTTAAACCATTTTGTACTTAAATACAAAGTCTCATCATTCACTTTGTATTCCTTTGTAGATCAATGGCTTTTCTTGCAACATTCTGGTTTTCTATCGATGGTTAAAACTGCATAATAAGCCCCAAGGATTCTCTTCGACTCATCTTTATCTTTAAGAGGAGATATTTCCCTCTTAGGAAATGGTTTTGTATTTAGAATAGCCAAAATAAAGCAAAGGTAGTAGAACGGAGGTGTTAATAGGAAAAATAGAGTTTTCCATTTGGAGTTCTTTTATTTGTCGTTGATATACATTCATTCCGTATTCCTCAGACACCAATTCCTCATAAGGAAGTTTTTTGTCGAAGCTTCCATGAAAAAGGAAATTGGATTCCTTCAATGCTGTCAAAATGTACGTTTTATATTTCGAAAATGAAATGTTTTTACAGTTAATCCCTAAATTCCTTTCGGAAATTGAACGCTTGTAATTTGCAAATTCCAAACGATTGATTTTACTTTGCGTATACATCGTTTCTGAAGCGATTTTTTCCTGAAAAGATTCAAACATCGGATAATTGATAAACAACAAACCATTCTCTGTATCGTTATTAAAAATATCCAACATCTGTCTAACTGCGATTATTTTATCCTCATCGGACATTGTCTTTTCTTGAAAATCGAAATCAAAAACAAGATATTTTGTCCCAAATCGCATTCCTTTGATTTTTGCCTTTTGTTCCTTTGGAATAGAGGGGGAGAATTCGATTGCCTTTTCTAAATCAATTTCAAAATCATAGCCTTTCATTTCTTGAAAAAGGGAATAGATATTACAGCCAAAAGGCACAAGACGTATATCATCATTCAAACCGATATAATTACGATTGAAAGTCTCGAAAAAAGTTGTTTCTTTCTCGACGCCTTCCACCAAAACCAAGATTTTCTCAGACATGAAAATCATTACTCCTATAGATCTTCTCCAAGTTATGACCTTGACGAAGATCTTTTGAGGTGCAATCCGCCAAATTTGCAATATGATTATTTCCAATTAAGAACAAACAATCCGGTCGCATTAAATCGTTGTTCATCAAAGAAGTGTTATGAGTGGTCACAAAAGATTGAAAATGAGTGTCTTCATTTAATTTCCTAATAATTGCCGCACTCAACTCATAATGATAAAACGCATCAAATTCATCAATGAAAACGAAAGAATATTCATGGAAGTTAATGCTCCAATAGTAAAACAATTCCAAAGCCTGTGTTCCGGTGGAAAATATGGCATTCAAAGGCACAGAGCCATAAGCGAACTTTGCAAAAATCCTTTGGATCGATCTACCCGTTGAAGGATTGATTTGGGGTTTTAAAACCAAATCATAATGCAAACCAGCGTCTGCTAAAAAGTTCTTGAAATCTGCTAATTTATCTTCTTTGATGATTCTTTGCTCGATGTTCTCTCCTATACCCCTACCCTCAAATTCGTTTCCTTGATTCAAACAACGGAACCAAAGCATGCCAGACACAAAATGAAATAGTTTAGAAATGGGTGAGTTTTCATCAAATTTGAAAGTTCTATAAAGAAAAAGCAAAGCGGAAAGTCCCTCATTCATTGAGGCGAAGGACAGTTTTTCCGTTCCCGGGAAATTTGAAATAACTTTATTTTTATCTCCGTTATAAAGAAACATGAGTTCTCCATTAACGAATATTTTCTCTGAAGTGATGGAGAAAACGCTCTTTTTCGTATATTCATAAACGAGTTCATCATGTCCAAATACGAAGGTATAGGAGAAAAAAGCGTCTTCTTTGGAATCTAAGCAGCAAAACGTTGGATTAAGGTCAACCGCAAAAATATTCTGAGAATTGTTGATCATGAGATTTTTTTCAATATCAAATAACGCTCTTCCCAAATTGGATTTCCCAGAGCCATTTTTTCCATAGATAATCCCTTTATTGACAACCCCATTTTGAATGAGTTCTTTTTGAAAGTCATATTTTCCTTTTCGGCTTAAATCCAACGTGATAGTTTCTTTGAAATTTCGATAGCCTTTGACTGAAAACTTTTTAAGCATCTTTGTTTCTCCAAGTGTAATTTTTTTACACTTACTATTCTATTTTCTTTTTTAGAGAAAACAAGAAAAAGTTGGAGTATGCGAAAACGAATGAACCAAATAAATATAGAAGTATTTACCAAAGTGTGGATGGAAAACTAGCCTAATATCGGGTTCTGCTCTTGAAGGCTGCACTTGTTTGGTAGTATTCCCGCACCAACTCGTCTTCTGCGGTTACTAAAAGGCCAACTTCCATTTGGCTATTATTGCCAATATTCCAGCTGGCGAAGCCGACGCTAACAAGGGAAAGATTGCTTAGAAATAAAGCCCTCGCTCACGAGTCGCGAATCGATCTTTTTTTGTTAATGTCTTTAGATTCATAAAAGAATTTTGTACAAAAAGAGACAATATAAAGACAAAATGTCAATCGTGGGGCTATAAGTTATTTCGTTTTATCAACCACTAGCTTTCTTCTATTTCTTTTTCTAAGATGACTAAGCCTGTTTCTCTAGCGCGAACGGCTAATTGAGTTCTAGAACGGAAACCCGTTTTCATTAACATGTCGGCAACATGATTCTTAATTACTCCTGGAGAAACAGAGAGTTTCTTAGCAATTTCAATATTGCTATACCCTCCTGTCATAAAACGGAGGATTTCTAGTTCTTTTTCCGTGAATTCTTTGCTGGAAGAAAGACCTATTTGAACAGGAAGGGTTTCTTTCGGATAGACTCTTTCTCCTTGCATGACTTTTTCCATAATAGGAAGGATACCTTCCTTACTTTCTTTATACCAAAATCCTTCCACCCCTATTTCTTTAGCACGGCGAATATAGGAACATTCGGGCATGGAAGTCACGATAATGATTTTGATTTTAGGGAATTTGGATTTGATGAGTTTAGCCGCTTCAAGACCACTTTCACCATTTTCCGTGACCACGTCCATTAGAATTAAATCAATAGGCTTTGAGTAACAAACAATATCCGCTACAGAAGCGTTCTCGATAGCCATTTCCAAATGAAAATCCTTCGAGGATTCGATGTAATGAGAAAAAAGAGCTTTGGGCATTTGTTGATCTTCGACAAGTAAAACGGAATATTTCTTTTCTTTCATAAAATAATCCTCAAAAGAAAGGTGTCTTTGCTAACAATTTCCATCTTGCCTAGATTTTCTTCCACAAGTTTTCGTAAAGAGGAAAGCCCTCCACTTTCTAGAATCTCTTTTTTAGGCAAGATGCCATCGTTTCTGATTTCTATTATATCGTGTAGGTTCTCCTTTTTTAATGTCACAAATAGAGTTTTTGCCTGTGCATGTTTTACGGCATTGGTGAGACTTTCATGGATTGCTTGGAGAAGGATTTTCTCTTCTTGGCTGTCTTTTTCAAATTTTTCCCCTTGAAAAATAATCTCGATTCCGATTCGTTTGGCCGTTTCTTCAAGCACCTGAAGTCCATCTTTCTTTTCTTCTTTTTCGTTTGTTAAAAAATCGTTAATCCCTTTTTCCCAAAGGAGAAGAAGTTCCTCTTTCTCCGAATGGCTTAGGTTTTGTTTCATTTTTTCTTTTGTGATTAATAAGAGCTTCCCTAAATTCCCATGGATATGAATCTTTGTCTCAAGGATTTCTCTTTCAGTGATAAGCTCTTTCGCATTCTTCTCATAAGAAAGAAGACGTTTCTGCAAGCGTTGCAATTCCTTTGTTTTCTTTTCTAATTCTTTTGTTAGTTCGTAGGTCTTTGTGATATCACTTTCGTCAATTTCATGGATGGTTTTCTTCTCTATTTGGTGAAGATAATGACGGAAAAAAAGAACTTTTTCATCTTTTTGAAGAATGACTTCCTTAGGGGAAATAGAAAGATAAGTCACATCCGGAATTTCTTTCTTTTCCAGACGTTCATAGAATGTCGAACCATTTAATAACGCTTCCTTGTCTAACAAGAAAGACGCATCATCCATCTCCGTATTCGAAAGACGAATCAAACCGTTATCCTCATAGAAACATATGCCCATCGGTAAGGTGTCGAAGCTTTCTTTAATCGATAGAGGCGAGAGATTCTTTTTTCTCCAAAAGAAGAAATAAACGAATTCCAAGATCAGAAGAAGGAATAAGAACATTACAAATAGGAGAAACACCCATAAAGGCAATTTCAAGAAAGAATAGGAAGGTTCGAACACCTCTTCTTCCATTTGATAAAGGTAACATCCTCGCATACTAAGGAAAACCAAGATAAAGGAAAGAATAAGCGAGATGGAAGAAAGAGTAATGAGCCCTGCTTTCTTACAAAATAGAATACTAAGGAAAATAGAGAGGATAGAAAGAAATAAAGCAACGATGAAAAGAATGACAATAATTTGTTGAACATAGAAAGGGGAAGAAAGAAAACTCATACACGTCCCCCTTCTTTTGAAGAAAATGGCAAAGTGAAATATATGCTATCCCCTTCTTTTTGAATGTTCACATTCGGGAATTCTTTAGAAAGAGAAGGGAACGTATCCATTTTCCCATCCATCTCTAGAGAGAAAAGAAGGGTGTCCCCCTCCTTTTTTAAGGAAACGAAAAGGGAGGAAGGCATATCTTCTAAAGAAAAAAGACAAGTTTCAAAGAAATCATAAAGCAGACATACTTTCTCGCTCAGAAACTCTCCTTTTATTGAGGAATCATAATGACAATCGATATTCAATAAAGAGAGATAAGTGAAGGACTCTTGAAGGGAGAAAGAGAATTCTTGGATATTCATCATGGAAGCCTTCTTAGAAATTAAAAGAAGATTGTTCCTTCTTTTTAAGTAAGCCATCTTGACGCATGCAAGATACATCTCTTTTTGAAACGTTAAAGAATCCTCCTCTTTTTTAGCAAGAGAAAGGATTTCCTGTATTTTATTCAATTCTTCTTGGCTGTTTCTTTCGATTTCGGAATAGAGTTTATTTTCTTCTTCGAGCTGGAGTTTCTTTTCTTTTAATTTATTTTCATAAGCAAGAAGTTCGTTCTTTTCATGAAGAGATTCGTTGGTTTCCTCAAGAAGACGGTTCATCTCATGAATCTTTGAAAGGTTCTCTTTCCAAAAGACATATCCTCCATGGATTCTTTTAGAGGATAAACGGATATCTTTCGTGATTAATACGGGAGATAGGCTTGCTTGACGAATGCTTTCCTTATCTATTTCCGTACTCTTTTTTGAAAGATATTTCTCATTGAAGGATTCATCCACGATAAAAGGAGAACATTCTGAAATATGAAAATATTCCGCATAGAAAAGATTTGTTGGAATTAAACCGATGGAAATTGCACTTTCGATAAGAACAATGCAAGTAAAGCAAAGAAGTTCTGGTACTTTGAAGAAAGAAACGTCCAAAAGAAAGGCCGTCATGGAAAAGAGGATGCAGAAAAGAAGGCAAAAGAAAGGAAACCATATCCTTTTTCTACAAGCGGAAACCTTGCATTTTAGGAAAAGAGTTAAAAGAGCAAGCAAAGTAACAAGAAACTCCCAAGCAAAAGCTAAATAAAAGACAACACCATGCGTGTAGTTCATCTTTTCGTTAGCAAAATAAAAGGAGAAGGCCCAATTATGAAAATCATTCGTATAAATAAGAAGGACGAGCAAAATAGCGGGTAAATAAAGAAGATAGAAATAATTCTTAAGAGGCCTTCTTTCTAAGCTAAGAGCCACGCATAGTAATGTCGGAGGAATAAAACATTGAGGAACGTAGTAGGAATACCACATATATCGGTTTAAGGTATCCATGCTAGAGGTTAAACCGTATTTCACCATTCTCACAAAAAGAAAGAAAACAATCAGGGCATCCATAAAAAGAAAGAAAAGCTTAAGATCTTTACGAACCATCCTTAGAAGCAAAGAAACGCCCCACCCTATCGCTAAAAAGATAAGGATGAAATGGGCCAAAAGAGCAAATAAAACGTGATAGAACTCACTAAGATAAGAATCGAAGGCTTGGAAGATACCTGCCAAAAGGAAAAGGAAAAACGAAAAAGAATAAACGATAAGTGCCTTCTTCGAAAGGAGTTTATTCATCTTTTTCCACCACAGTTTCTAAAAGAAGTATAACATAAAGTCTTTTTAAAGAAAAAAGCGTCAACTGAGCGGAGCCTCCCCTCGAACATAGGGATTAAGAGATAAGACGGCTAGATGTTTCCTACAAAATAAAAAAATCTATTCGAAATTTTCCAAAGACTTTGGTTTTTTTCGACTAGATTATCTTTTGAGGCTATTTTCATCCAAAAGAAAATCAAAAACATCAACAATGAGGAATCCATTTTCATCCACACGAGGTGGAAGTCCATCTTTGACGACAATGATTTTTTTAAAGGAATCATTGATGTAATAAAGGGACTTTTTCTCTCTCGCTCTCGTTTTTTCCTCTTCCATATTTAGACAAACTTGAATGTAATACCTCTCCATATTGCGATAGGCGATAAAATCCACCTCGAGAGAGGATTCTTTATATATTTTTTTGCCATTCTTGTCTTTTCGATCCGTCATTTCATTGACATCGATTTCTCCCACATCAACAAAATATCCACGATAACGAAGTTCGTTATAGACAATGTTTTCCATTAGATGCCCCTCTTCGATTTGTTTGAATAAAAGCCTAGCGTTTCTTACGCCAATATCTTCAAAATAGACTTTATAGGGGGTGTTGATGTAGGCGTTTCCTTTGATGTTATATTTCTTAGCCTTAGAAACAAGGAAAGAATCTTGAAGATAATCAATATATTGATCAATAGTATCGTCAGTCACTTGGATATGTTTATTGGAACGAAATACGTCTTCTAACTTGCTAGGAGAGACTCCATTTCCAACGTTGGAAGAAAGAACGTCGAATAAATCAGAGAGAACATTCATATTTCTCACCCCTTTACGGTCTTTGATATCCTTAAGATAGATTTCATCGCAAAGAGAAACGAGCATGTCTTCTCTTTCTTTTTCTTCTTTCTGACGATAAACAATTGGCATGCCGCCCGTAAGAATGTATTGTCTCCACGCTTCACTTGGGGAAAGAGATAGGCCTTCAACAAGTTCCTTAAAGGTCAAAGGAAGGACATGAATGGAACTTTTTCTTCCTCTAAAAGTGGTCTCCACTTCGGAGGATAACATTTGAGAATTACTTCCTGTTACATACACATCAAAATTAGAATGGTGAAGGAAACCATTCAAGGTGCCGCTAAACGAATCCAATAACTGGATTTCATCTAAAAGAAGGAAAAAGGGATCGGAGTCATTCGTAATGGAAGCGATATAGGCACGGAACTTCTTCGAATTGACGGTGTAGAGATTTTTCCCTTGGCGAATTTTGGTCTCCTCGTTTGGGAAAAAAGCGTCAATTTTATCCAAATCTTCATCATTGTCGAAGGCAAAACGGATGATATGGTCCTCTTTAACGCCTTGAGATAATAAGGTGCGGTAAAAGAGTTGATTCAGAAGATAGGATTTTCCACATCTCCTGACGCCTGTTATGACCTTAATCAAAGAATTTCCTTCGTAGCTCTTAAGTTGATTAATGTAACGAGTTCTTTGAAATTCCATGATCTTTTTTCCTTTAAGCCTTTGTTTTTTTCGATTACATTATACTAAAAAAATAAATTTTATCCATTTCTATTCGAAATTTTCCAAAGACTTTGGATTTTTTCGACTAGATTATCTTTTTAAAATGATTTTTGTACAAAAGAAAAACCATTGTAATCGTATGGACAACGAATCAATGGTTTTAAAATAAATGAAATTTACGAGCGGATTCCGTTAGCGTTCCAAAATTGGTTCCGATATACCACCAAATCACGCTCGTTTTTGTTGCCACAAAATCACTGGCCTTCGGTTTTCTTTAAGCCATTCCTGACCATCGCAAAGAGATAAGCCCCATCTTTTTTCATTGGTATATGAACGCCAACATCTCTAATGATTTCTGGGCAAAGCTCTTTTTGGACTCTGTTAGAATTATAAAGGACTAAGATGTCCAAATTGTTATTTATTGCTGATTCGCATTCGTAATCAATGTAGCTTTTAGTAGAAATCGAATGACCCTTTGTGCACAAATCAAAGAATTTAATATAATTCCGACAATTTTGACAGCCGCCCTTAGTTATAGAGTTTGTGTGTTCGCCTACAATAAGAATAAAAGTTTTACACATGCTCATTCTTTTACTTAACGACCTTTTTATTGTGCAATAAAGGCTGTCGTCTTTCGCCTGAACGAAATCGTGGACGTTAACAAAATTAAAGGAGGAATAGTAATCATCGTCATTCCAGTCTAAGATTTGGGAGACGGCATCATAATCATGATCCCAGTCAGCAGCAATATAAGTTTTGGTTCTATAAACGCTCATTTATAAGCCTCCAATTCATCTACTAAGGAAAGTGGAACGACGATATTCAGACATCCAAAAAAGCCTTCTTTAGAGTTTGTAAAGGCGTTCTTTATTAGAGTGATTGACTCGGATAGATTTGCGTTAAGCCTAGATTTTCCCGTTCCGACGAGTGTGGTGTACATAGGAACGCTTTGCCCAAAAGCCCCATATTCTTCAGCAAGCGCATTCAGCGTTTTTTCTACGTCTCTAATATCAGAATGCGCCGTATTTCTTTCATTCAGCCTAGAAATCGGCAAAAGATAGAAAAGCGTCTTTTCAAATCTTATTTTCCCGATTTTGCATCCTTCTGAAGGAGTGACGAATGTAGTTTCTTTCAAAATTCGTTCTTTTGTATAACCTTGTTTTATCATTCTTTTTAGCCATTGTCCGTGAACACTCGTTTTGTCTATCGCAGGTAGGCCGTTTTCATCTACAAACTCCATCGTGAATTTTTCGTCGACGTTAATGACAACGATTTTATCGCCCACGACTCCTTTTTTATTAAAACCAAGAGCTATGATATCACCGCTAATTAATCTAATTACATTCCCGTTTTTTTCGTAAATGTCTTTATTTAACGTTTTTCTATTATCAGCTAATAAGGCAGCCTTTAGAAGGCGGCTTAAAGCATCTTTGCAATTTGTATCATTAATGATTTTTGTTTTAAAACGTTCTGACAAGTTTGAAGAAGATGCTATTTCTTTAATCTTTTGAAAAAGAGCGTCTTCTTTTGAGTCATCAATAATCGAATCGACGAAATACAAAATCCTTTTATCCTTTTCTTTTTCATCACATTCATTAAAAATTTTTCTTACAGCATGAGGCACATCATATTCATTGTTCATAATTCTTGAGGATGACGTGCTTTCAACAAAAAAGCTTGAATTATTGGTTAGTGTCGCAAATAAAAAGGTAAGTATTTCTTGAAAACTTCTTCTAGGGTCAATTGAGTTTTCTCTAATTATTCTAACCACTTTTGACAATCTAATTTTTTCCATAACTTTATTCTAATCGAATTACCGCAACTTTGCCGCAACTATTTCACATAGTTTAAACAAATAATTGCTTAATGAAGATTAGTTATTTTCAAAACGGCAATTCATAAAATGGGCTTGCTATTAAAGGAGAAATCTCAATGACAGAAAAACGTAGCAATATAAAAGATTTATGGAATTCCTTTATGTTAGAAGGAGCAGATTTTAGACAATCTAAATATGACATTCCTTATTGCCCCACCACAGCAATGGCGGTTCCAAAAAAGATAATCACTTTTACCGAAGCCAAAGAAATTTACAAACGTTTGTACCCAAAGAATCATGCTTTTTCGGTTAACGCTTTTGTTTGTTTTTATGAAGATGATCAAAATTTTGATGGAAAACGAAAAGGAATTTGGTCATACCCAGCAAACGCTTATAACGTTTTAAAGCATTTTGAAGGCATCATCACACCTGATTTTTCGACCTACCAAGATTTTCCTGTAAGTCTAAAAGTTTACAACACATACCGTATGAGAGCCTTCGGTTTTTGGTATGGCAATATTTGTCATAAGCAAGTCATCAACAACGTAAGATGGGGGACTGAAGAAAGCTATTCTTATTGTTTTGATGGCATTCCTTCTAACTCAATAATCGCAATTGGAACGGTGGGAGGTTCTCCAAAAAAAGTAATTGATAGAAAAAGATTTGAAAGTGGACTATTCGAAATGGAGAGAAAATTGAAACCAAAAATCATTTTGGTATACGGTTCCTCGAAATACCACTGTTTTGATGAATTAAGAAAGAAAGGAATAGAAATTGTTCAGTATTCATCCAAAACAGCTTCTTACTATGAAGGGAGAAAAGAATATGAGCAAAAGTAAAAGCGGTTTATTTCATGGCACAAAAGGCAATCCTTCTCCAGGAAGTGTTAATTTAATGGATGAAAATGATAACTTTATGAAGTACATCAGTAATAGTTCTGATATTGATGTTGAAGGTAGAATAGATGTAATCGGACATGGTCGTTCTAATTCCATCGAATGGGCAATAAACGGGAAAAACTATTCGTTGAATCACAGAGAGCTGGCAAAAATGGTAAAATCGAAGGAGAAAATTAAAGGGAAAATCATTAGATTGTTGTCTTGTGATACAGGTGCCGATGAAAATGGGTTCGCGCAAAATTTGGCAAATAAACTAAACATAGTCGTAGAAGCTCCCACGAAACTTGTTTGGGCTTATCCAAACGGAAAATACATCGTAGCTTCTCGAAGCAAAACTAATCCTAAAGTACCGGATTTGAATTGTTTAGGAAGATTCAAAAGATTCTATCCAGGAGGAAATAAGAAATGGAAAAAATAAAATGCGAAAAATGTGGCTCTGAAATGCAAGAATTCGAAACGCAAGCAAGCATGGGGATGAAATGTCCGAAATGCGGTTGGGGTTGGGCTACAACGAACACGAATTCCGTTTTTTACGATGAAACAGAATACGATTTAAAAATCAGTCCAATTTCTTCTCCTTCCAAAGAAGAAATTTCCATCATTTCAGCCATTTTAAACACCAACTACTTGGTTTCGATAAAATTAATAAAAACGGGAGATGCTCATATAACAGGAAAGGCATCCGAAATCATTGACAAAATCAAAAAGCTTAAAGCAAAAAGCATTTCATTTGACATTACGCCAAATTTTCCATACCTAAATTAGAAGATAGCTTTTTAGCCATTTTCAAAAAGTCGCTGTAATCGTATGGACAACGAATCAATGGCTTTAAAATAAACGATATTTACGAGCGGATTCCGTTAGCGTTCCAGATTTGATTAGCGTATTCAGGATGGTCGACGAACGGATTACGGCCATATCCTTGCGAAGCGAGATAGTTATTGATTTGTTTTTCCATAGCCGTGACAGGATATTTGGCATTCCATTCAAGGAGTTCTTTTAAAGTTCCCATGGTATGCTCATCTTTATTATCGCTTGGGTTATTCGAAAGCTCCAAAGGCTTATTGCCTTTGCTACTTCCACCTGTACCACATGTTCCAAAATATGCTGTTGCAGTATAGAACATAATACGGGCAGATTCTCCTCTTGCTCCTTCATACCCATAAGAGGCAGGATCCCAGGCTCCACCTTGAGTACCATAGAAAGAATTTCCACGTCCAGAATTCTCAGTTGATAAGGTTGGACGAATAATGAAAGGGTCTGCCGCAGGACCGCCTTTCTTCCCACAACCACGGGAATTTGGCCAGGTATGTTCACGGTTAACCCCACTAGAGGATTTGTTTAATATGCATGCGCCGTTTCCAGTTACGCCTTCTGTTACATTCGTAGCGGCATGATAGAAAGGAACGTAGGTGTTAGAACCTGCTGGATAGGTAGCGGCTTCCTTACCAATTTCTAAACATGCAGAATAGCTTGTCGTTTTTGTTTTGTAGTTCTTAATGAGTTTTTGCAAAGAAGCACGGAAAGTATTTCCATAGGTGCTAAAGTCTAAGCCTTTCCAGCCACTATCGTCTGTGGTTGTTCCAAAGGAGCCCCCTCCATTTCCTGTGGAAGAGGAAGAATTACCTTGCTCAATAGAGATTTTATCTGGGGTATAGAAATAGACGTATGCATTACCTTTATATTTTTCAGCCGCCCCACCGAAAGCGCCCCTATAGTATTGCAAATAGACATCTTTGGAAGAAAGAGCTTGGGATTTTCCAGTGGAATCCATGCTGATTTTCCAATCCGTTCCTTCTTTTCCAGAATCGTAGCCAATGCTGTAATGTGTCCCATCAACGTAGCTATAAAGATCTTTCCCATCTAAGCTAAATTTGAAGGAATCCCCTACTTTGCTTAATTCCCAAACGGCCGTGTCCGTAATCTTTTGAACATCTTTGTGGGCATTTACTTCCGTTAACGTTTCCCCGAGGAGATACCATGGAAGGGTTGAGGATTTAGCCGATGTTGTTAAACCATAAAGGGTATTTCCACTATAAGCGCCAATGATGACTTTTTTGGCATTTGATAACTCTTCTAAGCTCGTAATTAAACGATATCCATCGACAAGATTGGAATTTTCTTCATTGCTAGAAGAAGTTTCATTGTTAGACGAAAGAATTTCCGAGCCTCCATTATTATTAGAAGAATTGTTCGTGCAAGATACGGAAGCAATTCCTAAAAGAGATAAAACAAGTAATGCTCCCGTTTTTTTGAATTTCATCATAGTCTATTTTCCTTATATTAACCAAGAAAGTCCTTGGTAAGATAGAATACCCCAATTAGAGAATTACTGGAAGAGCGTTTATCCTTCAAAACAAGCGTTCTTGGGATTTTATTAGAGTTAGAAACATAATCCGTATTCTTAAGTTTTTTGCTTGGATTGGTTCAAGAGCAGACAAAAGAAGAGCCATTCTTATGATAGCTTGATAAAAGAAAAAACCATCGTTTTACGTTTTCCCCCTTTTGATTCTGCGTTTTTATCTATCAACCCATACTAGGGGATGAGAAGTACTCAAAAAATCATTTTCGTTATTCTTCCAAAAAATCAATTATTCTTCCATTTTTTTGAATATTCTTCCAAAAGATTCTGGAAGATTGTCAAAATATTCCTAAAATACCGCTTTTTTAATTATTTGTCGCGAAATAGCGTTTGCCTTTCGTTTTTTTGCCATTCGTTTTAATAAGATTCATTAGTAAGAGTTCGGAAATTATCAGAGCGGTTGAAGAGTTCTTCATTCCAATCATTCTAGAAATTTCTTCTGTAGAAGCACCTTCTGGATGTGCGACCAAGTAGGACAATATTGTCTTTTTCTCATTATAGTGTGGCGTTTCTTGGTTTAATTGAGTGAAATTAATTATAAGAATCGTCCTTTTTGGGTTGTTTTCAGTTGTTAGACTTGGTGTTAAAAAACCATAAGAACGGCACATTTCAAAAATGCTTGGCACGCCAGAGCCTGCTCTGTCGGACACTTGAAGAAATCTGAAATAATTCATGATATTTTTGTTAAGAGGGTTCGTAACTCCGCCAGAAATGGCTTGTTTAACTCCAACAGGAATATCGCCGGAGTTAAGAAAAGTAATATTTTCATATGTTTTCTTAATAACGATTCCAGGTAGCGAAGAAAAATCACAATTTGTGATGGCATTGACTAGTCCCTCTATCACGGAACGTTGAATATCCTTCCCATTGATGTTACTAATTCCATCAGTCCTAAAAGGATTCGGCAATTTTTCAATCAGATTTTTACGAACCAAGCAGAAAAAGTTGAATAAATTAGCGTTGAAATTATTTTCATCCGAAACGATTCTTCTATCCCATCTTGTTTTTCCAGAGAAGTTTTCTTGGTAATCTAGAAAATAATTCGGGCAAATTTGAGAAATATCACTTTGATTTCCAAAAAATAGGACGGCACCATTTTTTAGCACCTCTCTTCCGTTGTTTTTTATCAAAACACCCGCTCGCAAAAGAAAATCGTGGTCATTTAGATTTTTAAAAACATTATCCGGATTGATTTCATTCATTTGTTTCCGAAATTCCTTTATGGATTCTTGATCGAGGTTTGTCTCATCTAAATCAAGGGAGTTTGGAAGCATATCAAAGCCAACCCCTTTCTTCTTTATAAGGAGAGAAGCGATCTCATCTTCCGACATCAGGAAGTCTCCTTCCCCGATTCTGATATAAGACTTCGACAAATTTCCATCGAGGTAAACGGGTTTTGCTTCAAGAGGAGCTTCTTTAACGGCAAAGCGAAGAACCTTTTTCCCATTGAGGTTTATTATTTGTACGTCTTGATCGGAAATACAGCAATAACTAGCCTTGCTTTTTGAATGGAGGGTGGAAATGAGCGCTTTCTTTTGTTCTTCGGGATTAGAGACGCCAATTATATCGTTTGTTTTTCCTTCTTTGATGCCTAAATAAATGATCCCGCCTTTTGTATTAGAAAAAGAAGAATACGTTTCATAAAGGCTATCAGGAATCTTTTTGCCTGATTCCTTTAGTTCTATTTGAAGGCCTTCTTTTAACGTTTTTAGATAATTCTCATTTTCCATCGAATCTTTCTCCTCTGCCATAAGTATAATTTATTCTTCCAAAAAATCAATTATTCTTCCATTTTTTTGAATATTCTTCCAAAAGATTACAAAAGAATATGTGAATTCACATTAAAAAACACTCTATGGAGAAGAGAAAAAATTATTTGGTTTTGCTCAAAAAGCTTTGAAGTCTTTCGCTTTGAGGGTGATTGATGACCTTTTTTGGATCCCCGGACTCAACGATAAGACCTTTGTCCATAAAGACGACTTTGTTGGCCACGTTTTTAGCGAAGTTCATCTCATGGGTGACGACAATCATCGTTTTTCCTTCGCTAGCAAGCTTCTTCATTACGTTTAAAACCTCTTCGACCATTTCCGGATCAAGAGCACTTGTTGGCTCATCAAAAAGGATGATTTCAGGGTTGATCGCTAAGGCTCTCGCGATAGCAACACGTTGTTTTTGTCCACCGCTTAATTCGTTTACACGATAATTCATACGGTCTTGCATGTTCACAAGAGTTAGATATTTAATAGCAACTTCTTTAGCTTCGGCTTGTTTTCGTTTCAATATCAATTTCTGAGCAAGAATGACGTTATCTAAAACGTTCATGTTGTTAAACAAATTAAAAGATTGGAAGACCATGGTGATCTTGCTTCTTAATTCGTTAAGTTCTTTGTTATTCGGGATAATTGGATGATCGTTTTTAATAGAAGCTTCGTATTCTTCATTGTTAAGATAATCCAGTTTGTTGATAGGTTTTTTTCTAATCTCATTGTATGCTTTTTTAGCTTCTTTGATGAGTTTCTTTAAGCCTTTGTCCGATTTATCTTCAATGTATTTATTTTGATAAATAGCTAAGTTATCTTCCGTTTCAATCAGCTTTTCTTTGTATTTTTCTTTATCTTCTTTGTATCGAGCGTAATCGATGAAATCATCTTTGCATTTAGAGATGTTGAAATAGGTCTTTCCCTTGTAAATAAGGCTTCCACGAGTTGGCTCTTCAAGAAGGTTTATGCAGCGAAGAAAAGTAGACTTTCCACTTCCGCTAGGCCCAATAATCGCGATAACATCCCCTTTATAGACATCTAAAGAGATATCTTTGAGGATTTTGCTCGTATCAAAGAATTTGGCGATATTTTTTATGCTGAGAATTAATTCTTTATTGTTTTCCATAGGTATATCTCTTTAAGAATCTGAAAGGGTTTAAGGAGAATTTCACTCCGTTTAGTTTTTTCTCGATGATTTTTAAGATGAAGGAAGCAAGCAATGTCATAATCAAATAGACAATCGCAAGAATCAAATAAGCCTCCATAAACGCATACGTCGAACCAGCAATAAGGTTCATGCGGTAATAAAGTTCTGTAACCGAAATTACATTCAAAACGCTTGAATCCTTGATATTAACGATCAATTCGTTCCCGATAGTTGGCAAAGCGTTCTTTAGGGCTTGGGGCAATATGACGTGAAAGCTCGTCATAGAAGAGCTTAAGCCAAGGCTTCTAGCCCCTTCGACTTGACCAATATCCACTCCGTTTAAGCCACTACGAATGATTTCACCCATATAGGCGGCCGTGTTAAAAGTAATGACAATAAGGCCAGCAAACATCCAACCATTGAAGACGTTATTGATTTCGCCCTCAAAATAGATGTTTCCCCAATTGATGCCAATGGCGGAGCAACCAAACTTAAAAAGTAACGCCTGAACCATCATTGGCGTTCCTCTTAGAAGAACAGAATAAACGTTACAAAAAGCGAGACAGATTCCTTTTAAGGCCTTCATGATGGCTTTGTCACTACTTTTGATTTTTACATTTTTTCCATAAGCAAGGAAGATGCCAAGAATTAAGCCAAACAACGTTCCTAAAATGGAAAGGATCAAGGTGGAGAGAGCTCCATAGCCAATCAAGGCAAAGTTCTCTCCCCAAAGTTTGCCTAATTTTTCAAAATCGATCATAACGCACTTTCACTGGATCTTGTGGCAGCCCCTGCCATCAAAGAAGAACGTTCTTCGGCACTTAATTTTGCTAAAGAAGCGTTTAATTCTTCCTCTAGCTCGGTGTTTCCTTTCTTAATACCAATAGAAACACTTAAACCATTCAAATCATCGCTGGATAAGAAACCTTTATAATCGCAATAAAGGACTCTTAATTCGTTTTTATTGAGGTTGGTCATTGCCTCGATTACCGGAAGTTCGGCTGGCATAGCAAAGCTAATTCCACCCAAAACATCGTTGGCAGCCAAAGGATATGTTGTTTGTGCTGGAGAGTGACGAATTGTTTTATTTTGTTTATTGTGTACAAAATAAGTATCGATAAAGTCATCGCCGACAACGTTTGCCTGGCAAACAAGGGTTTTTCCATCGAATAAATTCAAAAGTTCATCATAGGACATAGGGTTTTCTTTTGTGCCTAATGTCTCGTCAACATTGCTTTTCTTCACTAAGAAAGCGAGATCGCTTGTTAAATATGGATCACTGAAATTGATGGATTCTCTTCTTTCAGGGGTGTCGGTCATGCCTGCGAGAATCATATTAATTTCATTGGTATTTAAGCTTGGAATCAAACTTCCCCATTCTAAACGCTTGATAACAACTTCCTTTTTCAAGTCTTGGCTTAAATATTTAGCGATTGCAATATCGTAACCGTCGGCAAATTGATTATCTTTGTCAATGGGCAAGGTGTATTCGCTACTTTTGCTTGTCGTCCAATTAAAAGGCTGGTAATTACATTCCATGCCAATAACCAAGACATCGTTTGTGACACCAGAGCTATTGCAAGAAGTCATCATCGATAAACCCGATAAAGCGATGATTCCTAATAAGATTTTCTTTTTCATACAAATGATACCTCCTAAAAAAGAAAGGATTGCATCGCTCGATGCAATCTTATTCAAATTCGTAAGATATCACATCGATAGCGCCTCTAGATAATCTAGGAGTCTATAAGATGTTCTCTCATAGCCCAATCCAACTTAATGCCTTAAATTGGTTTCGGCGATTTTACCTTTCATTAGCTTCGTTAGATGCCTCTTCCGCTAATTACTTTTATGAATCGCGCCTCTATCAATCCGTGTTGAATTCTAAAACTCAAGTATCTATTGTCAACAATAATTTCATCAATTTTATGATTTTCTTTTTGAAACGAGGTTTCTTCGTATAAATTGGTTCTTAAATCCATCGTTTTTAAACAAAGGAGAGAGAGATTATAAAGGTTCAGATTTTTTTATTTGGCTAAAGAATAGCTCTCCTCAATGAGAGAGATAATCTCTTCGTCTTTCATTCTTTCATCAAGAATGATGGTGTACCAATGTTTTTTATTCATATGAAATCCCGGAAAAGTAAGTTCATGATCGATAGAAAGGATTCTCTGTTCTCCTCCTCTTAAATCTAGAACATCGAAGTTTTGCTTTTCGTTAAGGGAAAGTTTTTTCGCTTCTATTCTCATAAAAAGGCAGTACCATTTCCGATTCTCTTTTTTTCGAATAACGATAACCTCGGGAGATTTTTCAAACAAATGTTCTATCTTATCCCCATAATGATTGGCTACATATAGGACGATTCGTTCCGTTTGGGTTTTGATTCTCTTCGTGCAAGAAGAGAGAATCTCTTCCGTTAACGCTTGGTATTCTTCATTTACTCCTCTTGAATAGCCTGGTAGGTCACTTTTAGTATCCACCAATTCGTATTCCTCTTCTGAATCATCGTCGATTAAGCGGGATTCGAGTGTTTCCCCTCTTAAAATATAGGAAGCGCTAAAAGGAAAGGATGGCAGATGTTTCTTTAAAAAGAAGGCATCCCCTCTTCTTATGAAACCGTACTGAATTAATTCTTTTTCATCAATTTCCCTTTTGCTTAAATCTATTTTACGCATCGAAAATCTCGCTCCTTGTTTCTATGATAATAACATTGCTGATATCCTCTTTGTTCTTTTTAAAGCCTCTTCTTCTATTCAAGGATTTTAAGGATGCTATAATTCGGGAGTATGAAAGAAATAAGAGTCCAATTAAACAATCAAAAAATAAACAAGAAATTGTTTTCTCAAGCTTTGAAAGCAGTATCTCTTGATAGAGAAGAAGAAATCTATTACATCGACGGAAATGACAACGATGTCTCTCTTTTTTCTTCCTATTCCGATGAAATCAAATTATTAGAGGATAAAACAAAGTCTTTTCAATACGAGATTCTCGATGAAGGAAAGGAAGGAGATAAGATTCTTTTCCATTTGTATTCCTCTTTTCAAAAGAAATTCGTTCTCGTTACATCGAATAACGATTCTTTCAATGAGTTTTTCTCTTTGAATGAGAAATATCAAAAAGATTTCGTCTGTTTTCAAAATGATAAATGGCTGGATAGAAAAAATATCCTGATAAATCCTTTCTATAAAGGAGAGAAGAAAATGGAAGATGTCTTCTACGATAGTACGACACTTGTTTTAGTATCCTCTTCCTTTCTTACTTTATTTAACGAATTTATCCTCTCCATCTCGAATTATTTCTTGAAACGTTTTGAAACAAATAGCAAAGCAAAAAACTCTTTTTTCTCAAATTTAAGCAAGAATCTCTTTGCCTGGGGTTCCTCCAAAGAAGAAAAACCATTGACGTTGTTCGATGATTTGGTTGCTAAGTTTGAGATCGAATATCATCTTGGGCATTTCGCGTTGGTATTAAAAGAAGGCAATGACGCTTCTTCTTTCATGTTTGCCATCCGTTTCTTTCTTTCTCTTATTTATGATGAGTTGGATTTCGATCCAACAAAAAAGAAGGCTTAACCCCTAAAAGGTTAAAACCTGGAAATAGCATAGAAGGAAAACAAGCAATATTTGTAACACGCTTAAAACAATTCCCGAAATCAAATAGAGATAATGATGCAAAATATCTTCCTCTCTGATTTCTTTGAACATATAAGTAATTAACAACGCCGGTCCTCCGAATAAAACGCAAAGAAGGATGACTTGATAATGTTTGAGTCCTTTATCATCTCCATTACGGAGCTTTTTCACATAGGAAATACAAGATCCATAACAAATAACGAAGAGGACGATAATAATAGGGAAAAATACAATGAATTTCATAATGGAACAAAATAAAGTGGCCCGAAAGCCACTTTATTATAGGACTTAAAGCTTATTTCTTCTTGAGATATTTCATGCTATCTAAGCAGACAGCAGCCATGATGATGATACCTTTGAACAGATATTGGATATTCACATCAAAGCCAAGGAAGGTTAAGCAATAAGTCATGCCTTGGAAGATGATCGTCCCTAACACAACGCCAGAAATCTTACCAATACCGCCAGAGAAGGAAACTCCGCCGATAACGCAAGCGGCAATGGCGTCTAGTTCAGTTCCATAGCCCGTATTAGGGTTAGCACCTGCTCCTTGAAGAGCGGTTGCCGCACCACCCAAGCCATATAAAACACCGGCCATAACGAAGACGAGAAGGGTTGTCCAGAAAACCGAAACGCCACTAACAGCGGCCGCTTCTGAGTTTCCACCGACAGCGTACATATTCTTGCCAAACTTTGTCTTATTCCAAATAAACCAAACAATGGCAATGACGATAATTGCAGCAATAATGATATTTAAATAGTTATTGCCTCTTAATTTTTTCGAAATGGATAAGTCGGCATTGAAGGCAGGATAAGAGCCATACCCAATCATGAATAAGCCATAAATCAACAATTGAGTTGATAATGTTGTGATGAATGGATGCATCTTGAATTTGGCGGTAAAGAATCCTGCGATTGTAGAGAAGATGGTACAAAGAATAATTGGAACCAAGAAGGCAAGGATGACTTTAGGCACCACTGGCCAAGAAACGACGTCAATCGTAAAGCCGAAAGCGGATTTATAAACTTCTCGGGCAAGAATCATATTGAAGAATCCTGCGCCCAATCCCGTCATACGGCCTACAGAAAGGTCTGTACCACCAAGCAAGATAAGCCCTGCAACTCCTAGAGCATAGAAGATCTTAACCGAGCTTTGTCCAAGAATGGACATGATGTTATTGCTAGTGAAGAGGTTTTTCCCAATTCCTAAACCATAGAAAATAGAGAAAAGGAAGAAAGCCACGACAATGAGGTTTAAAGCGTTTCTCAATAACCAGTTAGACAGCTTAAATTCATAGAGGTATGTGCGAAATTTGTTTTCGAGGATGCCCATGATGCTACGATGGCCGTTTCTTGCTTTGAAGATGAATCCGTCTTTTTCAAGATAGGCGTCGTATTGGCAATTCTTGATGTCTTGAATCTTGCTTTCGTAATCGCTTTTCGCTTCCTCTAAAGCCGAATGGTAGGATATACGGTTTGCTTTCGTAGCAATCGCGTTTTCCTTTTTCGCTTTCTCTAAGTTCTTTTTTCCGATGGAGGCTTTGGCGAGTCTTTCAGCGTTTTCGTCTTTGAGTTTTTCTAAAGCAATAGACTGTTGTTTCTTGATTTCTAAGACGTTTGCTAGATAAGCCTCTTTCTCTTTGGATTTTTCTTCTTCTGAGGTTAGAGAAGCAATCTTGCTTTCGTATTCCTTTTTCGCTTCTTTTAAAGCGGAACGATAGGAAAGACTGTTCGCTTTTAAGGCGTTGGCGTTTTCTTCTTTCGCTTTCTTTATATCGTTTTTATCATAAGATGCGTTGGCAATTCTTTCAGCGTTTTCTGCTTTTAGTTTCTTTAAAGCGAGAGCTTGTTTTTCCTTAATTTGAGAGACGTTTGCTAGATAAGCCTCTTTCTCTTTGGATTTTCCCTCTTTTGCTAAAGCAGTTTCTTTCTGATAGTAGTCTTTTCCTTCTTTTTTAGCGATCTCAGAAGCTTCTTTGACGATTGTTTTTACTTGCTCTTTGTTGGCTTCCTTGACCTTTTTCGCCTCTTTGATTAATTTTTTATCTTTGGCGATGATTTTATCCTTCACGTCTTTTTCAAGAACTTTGTTGGCTTTCACATCGCGTATCTCTTCTTTTAAAGCGATGATTTTATCTTCTCCTTCTTTTCTTAAGGAAGAGAGATCATCTAGGTATTTTTGATACCTATCATCGTTTTCAAAAGGATTGATGATTGTTTCGCTTTCCATTTCTGTTCTCCTTTATAAGTATTTGGCACACAATCTAAGAAGTTCTTCTTGGTTGGTGTCTTTGGTAATGACTTCCCCTGCGAGATGATAATTGCTCATGACAAGGATTCTATTGGTTACGCCTAATATTTCAGGCATTTCCGAAGAAACCATGATGATGGATTTCCCTTCATTGGCGAGTTTGATCATCAATTCGTAAATTTGATATTTCGCCATGATATCGATGCCTCTTGTTGGCTCGTCCATTAAGAAGACATCTGGGTTTCTTTCCAGCCATTTTCCAATAATGACTTTCTGTTGGTTGCCACCTGAAAGGGAGGAAATCTTATCATTGCTTGAGTTACATTTAACACTCATTGCAGAGATTTCTCTTGAAGCCGCATTCCGCATCTTTGCATTGTCGATAATGCCAAATGTTTTGTATTTATCGATGTTTGTAATGCAAGTGTTATAAACGAGGTCTTCTTTGCCGAACATGCCATTGACCTTTCTTTCTTCTGTAACGAAAGCAAAGTTCTCTTTCATAGCATCCTTCGATGAGTTAAAGAAGATGCGTTTTCCCTTAAAATAGATTTCCCCATCGGAAATGGTTCTCACACCGAATAGGGCTTCTAAAAGTTCACTTCTTCCTGATCCAACAAGACCATAGATTCCTAATATTTCGCCTTTACGAAGATCAAAGGAGATGTTTTTTAAACAAGGTGCGTATTTCGTGCAAAGGTTCTTAACCACCAAGATTGGTTCTCCTGGTTTATTTGTAAGAGGCGGGAAACGAGAGTCTAAGCTCCTCCCGACCATCGCTTTGACAAGTTCATCAAGATTTGTGTCTTTGACTTTCTTATCAAGGGTCACCATACCATCACGAAGGATGACAACATCATCGCAAAGTTCAAAGATTTCATCCATTTTGTGGGAAATGAAAACAAAGCTAACGCCTCTTTCTTTAAGCTTTCGAATGATTGCGAATAATTTTTTAACTTCTCTTTCCGATAAGGAGGAAGTAGGTTCATCTAAAATAATGACTTTGGCATCATAAGAAACGGCTTTGGCAATTTCGACCATTTGACGTTGAGAAACGGACATTTTTCTCATGACTGTCTTTGGAGATACGTTAATCCCTAAGTTAGCAAAGAGTCTGGTACATTTTTGATTCATGAGAGACTCGTTAACAAGGATATTTCCATAGGTTGGATATCTTCCTAAAAACATATTGTCTAGGACAGTACGATCAAGACATTGGTTCAATTCTTGGTGAACCATCGCGACTCCTTTTTCAAGGGCTTCCTTTGGCCCTGAAAAAGAAATGGCGTTACCATCGAGTTTGATCGTTCCTGAATCACGAGAATAAATGCCGAACAAACATTTCATCATGGTTGATTTACCTGCACCATTTTCGCCCATTAAACCAAGTATCTCGCCTTCTTTTAAACGAAGGCTGATGTTCTTCAATACTTTGTTTTTGCCGAATGATTTTGATAAACCATCTATTTCTAATACATATTTATCAGCCATAATTTCTCTTTTTTCTAATAATGAATGAGTCCACAGAAATTCTTCCGTGGACTCATTTTCAACAAATTGTCGCTTTATTTCGCAAGGTCTTTGAAATAATTGACAATCATTTCACCTTGTAGTTTTCCACCCTGGATAGCGTCAAATCCGACATAGTAGATGGATTTGAAACGCTTATCCTTCATGACTTCCGTATCGGTTGTTCCATCCGATTTGGTGCCTTGTCTGTTCCAGAAGATAACTGGTTTGGCGGTTGGAGAAGCTTCGGTAGCACCAGTTAAGCCAGCGATCTTATCAAGATAAGCTTGGGTTCCGGTTGTCTTAACCATGTTGATGACATAAGCATCATAGTCTTTGGCTGTATCTAAGAAGCCCATGGTCTTTGTATCGTCAGAGCCATCGCCTTTTGCTTCGGTAACTTCGAAGTTGAATAAGCCTTCATAGTACTTAAATAAAGGTGCCATGGAAGAGTTCAAGAAGTTATCACTCTCGCTGTAGTAGGATTGCCACACTTTTGCTTTTTTCGTCGTGCCTTTCTTAACGCTCTTTTCGGCTAAGGTGGTAATGTCTTTTGTCATAAAGCTCTCGACATTATCTTTCGTAACGGCAACGTTATCGACTAATAAGCTATGGGCTGCTTCGCCATAATGAACGGTTGATGCAATCTTTCCGTATCCATTGGTAGATTCTTCGGTAAAGCCTTTGGTATAGATATCGGCGCCAGTTAATCCGTCGATGGCGTTTCTAGCAGTCATATAAATAGAGGCTGCTTGAGCTGGAGCGTTTTGGTTAATTGTCCCCATGATTCTGCCCTCTTTGATATAAGAAAGGGTGGATTGGTTGGAGTCATAACCGAAAATTGGCATACCTTCGACCCAGTTAGAGGCACCGATGGCACCTTCTGCCATACCATCGTTATTCGAAACGAAGAAGTCGATGTTTGGATTTGCGTTAAGCCAGGCTTCGGTGGAGGTTGTTGCTGTTTGTTGATCCCATGTGGCACCAGCTGTGGATTTTTGTTCACCACTGGCAACTTCATTCACTTCGAATGTTGTTTCACCCAATTTAAGGGAGCCTTTCACGGCTTTTTCTTTATTGGCGTTGGTATCGTGGGTTGTAGGACGTGTGCCTAAGGCTTCACGAATACCAGCTGTACGAGCAGCCGAATCATTGTGGTCGATTTGGCCGATTAATAAGGCGTAATTCAAGACCTTATCTTCACTGGCCTTTTCCCAAGACCAGCTTCCAGCACTTTCACCACAGGAAGCGAGAATTGTGCCTAAAGCGGATAATGCGAATAATGGAATTAAACGTTTTTTCATATTTTCTCCTTTATAATTCCTTGGCGCCACTTCTTACGAATATGAGCACCATTTGCATTATGATTTTCTCTAGAAAGCGCTTTCACAAGAATGGAAAAAACTCTAAAGAATTTGTAATAAACTCTACAAATGTAAGCGCTTTAGTTAATTTTATTAGTGATTTTCATGCCTTTTACTTTATAAAAGTTGCCTTTCACGATGATTTCATCGTCAAAAGTAGGCATTTCTAGACCATCGACAAGGCTGGTATATAAAGAAAAAAGAATTTGGGCTTGGGTGGAGGCGTCATTTAAAACGGTTCCTAGCATATAGCCATCCTCCACCGCCTTCTTCCCTTCTGTTGTTCCATCTACTCCAACGATAGGGAAAAATTGTTCCAAAAAAGAAACATCTGGGTTCATGAGGCTTTTAAGGTATCGGATAGCGCCTACAGCCATGGCGTCGTTATTAGACAAAAGAAGTTCGATGTTATCCCCTTTAAGAATCATCTTGCCTGTTTCATCGTAGCCTTTTCCTTCTTCCCAATCGCAATAAGCAACTTCGATTAGATCTACGTCAAAGCCAAGTTGGCGTAATTTTTCAATCGAATATTTGCTTCTGTTTAAAGCGTCTTGGTGAGAAAGCTCACCACGGAGAATGGCTACTTGAAGTTTTCCATCGTTGTTTTTATCGAATTTAGAGCCTTTAAAAGAAGAGGCGTCTTTAAAGTAATCCGCTGCAATCTCCGCTTGAGCTACGCCTTGATATTCCGCATAAGCGCCTACGTAATAGACGTTTTCTTTGACCCAGTCATTGCTTTCCATATCTTGTAAAAGAGGTTCACGATTGAAGAAAAGAAGAGGGGTGTCTTCTTTTTGGGCTTTTTCGATTAAGACACTCGCCGAAAGTCTGTCGTATATATTTAGCAAAATCGGTTTATGCTCATTCTCATCTAAAAGATTTACAAATTGATTGTTTTGAAGACTTTGTTTCCTCGAAGCCACATATTTTCTTAAAGAGATTCCTTTTTGGAGAAAAGAATCATTAATTGAGGAGACCAATGAATTAATGAATGGATCGTTGTCGGTATAAAGGAATAAATTCGCGTCTTTTCCTTCGTTTTTGCAAGAAGGAAGAAGAAGCAAAGGCAAAAGGCTTAAAACCTGGTATTTTTTCATTTTTCTTCTCCTTTCAAAGGAATCATAATATGGACAATTGTCCCTTCATCGAGCTTACTTTCGATACGGATGTCTGCTTTCGGGCCATAATAAACGCGAAGACGTAGGTAGACATTATGCAAGCCAACCCCTTTGGCTTCCTCTTCGCCTTTCATCGATCTTTCTAATTCTTTTCTTGTTTCTTCTAGCATTCCATAGCCGTTATCGCAAACGTCTAGGTAAATATAGTCGTCCTTTTTGTAACCTTTTACGAGAATGTTCCCTTTTTCCCCTTCTTTCAAGCCATGATAAATGGAGTTTTCGATGATTGGTTGAAGAATGAGTTTAACGACATCTGTCTGAAGAATCGTTGGGTCGATATCAAAAGAATAATCGAAAGCGTCGCCAAAACGTAGTTTTTGAATTAAGAGATAATTCGTCGCATGCTCAACTTCTTTTTGCAGGGTGATGATGTTCTTCCCTTTAGAGATAGAGATTCTAAAGAAACGTGAAAGAGCCACGATCATCTTTTCCGCTTCAGCATTTTGGTTTTTATCAATCAAAGCAATGATACTATCAAGCGTGTTATACAAGAAATGCGGGTTGATTTGGTTTTGCAAGGCTCGCAATTCGCTCTTTCTTTGTTCTTCTTGCTCATGAATGAGTTTTTTAGTCAAATCGTTTATGCGTTCAATAAGGGCTTTAAAAGAATCGTTTAGCTCTACCACTTCCTTAGAGCCTTGAACGTTTATTCTTCTTGAAGGCATATCTTCTAAGGTCACGATTTCACTCATTTCTTTGCTTAATAAGCGAATTGGTTGAACGGATTGTTGAATAACATAGAAGAAAATAAGGGAGCCAATGGCCAAGAGTGCCCCACCAATCAAAAGAATGGTGACGCTAAAAGAAACGATTGCTTCTTTTATCCCATCACGGTTTAAAAACACACCCAGTCTCCACGAGGTATTAGAAATAGAAGAAGCAAACACGAAGAAAGAATGACCTCCGATTTCATATAGGCCATTTCCTACAACGAATTCTTTTAAAATGCTTGTTTTCTTATCCAAATCATTTGGTAAGGAGGAGTAAACAATTTGATAGTCTTTATCATAAATAAGGAAGTTTCCTCCTTCGCCTAGAGCCGTTTCACTCAATAAATTGACAATGGAATCAAAAGAAAAATCGATATGAAGCACCGCATCACAAGTTTCGTTTCGATCATATGAGGCATAGCGTGAAAGAGAGAAAGAATAAGGATAAAGGGGGTTTTGTTCTTCAGGAAGAGTAAGGATTGGAATTAAACGATTTTCTTCTGTTTGGAAGGTCTCTTGGAACCATTTTTCTTCTTTGACATTTGCATATTCTTTAACATTACCAGCATAGGCGATTTTCTCGCCGCTTGAAGCCTTATAGAGAGAAAGAGAAATGACTTCTTCACGAAGAGCGAGGATATTGCTGAAATATTCGTTCATTTTCGTTCCGAATTTTCCCTCATCATCGATGGAATTATAGGAATAAATAATCGCGTCTGAATTCCTAAGAATCTGGGAAAAATAGGAATCGTAAGTTCCTAGCAATTGTTCTCCCGTCGTTTGAAGATTTTGGTTGGAGGTGGTTAAGACGTTATTGCGATAAAGAAGAATGGCGGTTGTTTCGGTTGTGGCGAGTAAAAGAAAAAGGATGCCCCCTAATATAGATAACAATGTCGTATAAAGGGAACGTGGCTTTCTCATTTTTTGCGATACTCCTGAGGTGAGATGCCATAATATTTTTTAAAGCAATGCGAGAAATAGTATGGGTCTTCATAGCCGATTTCGTGGGCTATTTGCGCTAATTTATTATTCGGATCGAGCAAAAGACGTTGGGCCATTTCCATTCTTTTAGAAGTTAAAAGGCGGGTAAAAGAAGTTCCTTGTTTTTTTAAGATGGCAAAGACATAAGAATTGGAATAGCCTAATTCTTTGGACAAAGATTCGACGGAAATGTCACTTTCTCGATAATGCTCTTCGATATAGTTTTTCATATGAAGATAAGCCGTATCGATCCCTGTTAGACGGGTTCCGTTATTGATTTCGACGATTTTATCGATAAGGGTATTTAAGAATTCCAGAATGCTTTCCTTCCCTTTTTTGGCATAGAACTCATTGATTAAATCAATGTGAGAATGATAGGTTTCATGGAGTTTATCGATGGAAACACATCCCTTTAATATGGAAGCAAGCAAATCGTTCAAAACAAGAAGATAGGAGTCACGAAACTCGATATTGGAGATATTCAAAACGATTTTCTTGACGAGTTCTTTTGCTTCAGCACTTCTTCCATAAAGAAGAGCGTTCGCGATGTTTTTATAATCACTATCATCCACCTTGCCGATTTTCTTTTCTTTGGATGCAAGATCGCCATAGAAAAGGACTAGCCCTTTTCCCATGATGGTTCGATATTCAAGTGCCCACCTTGTATGACGAAATAGTTTTCGGTAAGAAATCATTTCTTTGTTTGGTTCCGATATTTCGCTCACCGCGCAGGAAAAAGGAATAAAGCAGGCATGTTTAAGTTTTGCTAGGATCGTCGAAAGAGGAAGTTCAAGCTCTTCTTCATTGAACGGCTTATCGGAAAGAAAAAGGACGCCAAGCGAGGTTACTTCCCCGAAAGTAAAGAAACGTATGTCATTATGGAAGAGCTGGCTTAGGTTTTCTTCCAGATAATAATGGGCCAATTCCAATTCTTCGTATCCTAAAGAATCTTCTTCAGCATCTGGATCAAATAAGGCAAAAGCGATGTATTTGTTTTTTAAATCAATGCCATCGTTTTTTAGTTTTTCATCGAACGTCTCGCTGATACCTTTCAATGTGATGAGTTTGAGAAGGTCAGCATTTTGTTCCGCTTTTAAAAGAGCTTCATTGTGTTCTTTCGCTTTTTTAATATCCTTGTCAATTTGATTTGTGGTATCCAAACGATCTTTTGCTTTATAAAGAGCTTCTTTTAGCTCCGTATAAGAAAGAGGCTTCAATAAATAGGCGACCGCATCAAGTTGGATTGCTTGCTTAGCATAATCAAAATCATCAAAACCGCTTAAAAAGATAATTTGAATGAGAGGGTAACTCTCTTTCAGGTTCTTGGCCAATTCCAAGCCTGTGACGAAAGGCATTTTAATATCCGTAATAACAATGTCTACGTCCGATAAAGAATCTAAATCTTCAAGAACGTCATATCCATTTTGATATGAGCCTTTAACTACAAAGTTGTCTTTTTCTTTTTCCAATAAGGAAAGCAATCTTGATCTTGTGGCTTCCTCATCGTCTGCGATTATGAGTTTGTACATTTTTGAGCCCTAATATAAACATATTACAATATTTTGTTTCTAAAACAAAACCTCCCTTATTGATGACGGAAGGGATAGATATCATATGTTTTTAAGAATTATATCCTATTTATTGCACCTATGGATTCTTTGTATTCGTTTCCAAGGAAATCCACTGGTTTGGATTCGATAGAAATGCAATTAGAAGAATCAAACAATTTGCTTTCTCTCATGAGAACGAATTCTTTTGCTTTATCCATGCCTATTCTTTCCGTAAGAGAGTCGCCACATATCGTTTTGGGTTTTGGATTAAAGGATTCAAAGTTTTCTAAATCTTCGATGTTTTCAATCTTTTTCTCCGAATAAACGACGTTACAAGTGGTAAATAAGTTCGTTTGGTTTCCAAGTTTTAAGGAAGGGTTCTCTGAAGTGCAGTAAATCAAATTGTTATAGAAATTCAATTTGCGATCATTATTGACTTCCAGAAGGATAGGAGAAGAAACGGAAGTAGAAATAATCGTGTTGTTATAGCATTCCATGTTCCCAATATGGTAATTCATGTAGATAATGCCTTTTTTTCCTAAATCATTCACGGAGACGTTATAACGCAATATGACTTCATCCGAACTGGTTTTGGAGGCGGAGTTACAATTCAAAAACAAGCCAAACGAATTATCATGAGAATAGTTGTATTGGAAGAGAACTTTCTTGCTTTGCAAATCAGGGTCAAGCATAGCGCCATCTTGAATATTTCCATTCTCACGAACGCTAGCAAGGTTGTTATATCCTTCGTTTTTCTCCACAAGAATGTTATCGACATAAGAGGTAACAATGCTATTTCCTGCTTTGCAAGTCGTTGCCGTATCATGAACGAGATTATTTGTTATTTTGCTATCTAAAGCATTTCGAAGGAAGATGGCGTTCTTTGCAATGTTATTTATTTCGTTATTTTCAAGCGTTAAGTTCGTATGAGCGTATTGACTAAATGTTTCATCATATGGCGAGACTTTTTCAATTTTCGCGCCAACGACTTTATACCAGGTTGCAATGCCTACATTCGATACATCTTCGATATGGCAATTACGAACAAGGAAGTCATTGCTACGAGCTTTGCCATCCTTGCTCCACAAATGAATTCCTCCCGTGACTTTAGAAGCCATACTCATTCCCATATTTTGAGCATCGCTTGTTCCATATATGTCATGAACATAGAGGTTTTCAAGATGGATGGAATCGTATGTCTTGATTTCAGCGGTGTTACTAGATAGTTCCACCAAAACACCCCTACGGTCCCCTTCTTCTTTTGAAGAATCGAATATTTCAAAGTCACGAAAGGTCAAATAGGAACAGTTTTTGATATAGACGATGCCTGTCCCTAGATGATTGTTACCGTCAATTTTTGGCAGAGCGCCCTCTCCATAAGAAGAAATCACGATTGGTTTATTCTTCTCTCCATGAAGGTCCTCTAAAGTGATTCCTCCAGAGAAAGAACTGCCTTTTTTGAAAAGGAGCCTATCCCCTGCTTCAAGATTGATTTTCTTTATATCCTCGAAAGAAGAGAACGGAGATTGTTCACTTCCGTCCCCGTTTTCTTTCGAAGAATCGAAAAAATAGGTCGATCCGTATTCGATTTGACTCGATTCTTGCATTTCAGAAGAGATGGATTCTTCATTCGTTGAAGAAGTTTTCTCTTCGTTTTGAGTGCAAGATAAAAGAGTTAATGTAAATAAGGTTAAAGCAAGAGGTAGTCCTTTTTTCATGATTCATTTTCCTTTATGAGGCGCGGTTATTCTTTCTTTTTCTTTTGGAATAGTTTCCTAAAAGCAGGAATTTCATCATAAGCGAGAGCGAAAGCAAAGAAAGCAACGCTTAATCCGAAAATAGTATCAACAGTAATGCTTACACCATTTAAGGCTTTCATCCATGGAGGGGTGACGGTACGGAAAATGGTAGAAACATCAATTCCATTCATGGCATTAGAACGAAGGACGGTATAAAGAATACGGTGCGCTTCTTCTCTCATCGCATTCGTTAGAGCGCCATAGCCTTCTTTATATTTGTATAAGGCCGATTTATCTGCACTAACGGCATTATCTCCATCAGGTAAAGCGCATCCGCCGAGGATTCCGCCAACCATATCCATATAGCCACCTTGCCAATAATCGGATACGGCAAATCCACTCATGCCGAACTCTTTTCTTAAAACAGAGTTGATGAAGCCTTGTTGGCTCGTCCAAGTGACGCCAATGCGGTTAAATCCTGTCATAACGTTTTCGGCATCCGCTTCTTCGATAGCGATTTGGAATGGTTTGAGATAGTTTTCACGGATGGTTTGTTCATTCGCCCAAGTGTTGACGCCTTCACGATTCTTTTCCTGATCGTTTAAGATAGCGTGTTTCATATAGACATAGACGCCCATCTTATGAATGCCTTGGACTTCTTTTGCGGCCACCTTTCCAGCAAGAGTGCCATCTTCAGAGGCATATTCAAAAGCACGTCCATTATAAGAACCACGATGGATGTTGATTCCTAAGCCATATAAGCCAGAATAGCCTGCCCATAGGCAATCTTCACCAACATATTCGCCTAACTCTTCCGCTAAATCGTTATTTCTTGTAGCCGCTAATAAGGATGGAGTTGGATAAGATATAGGTGAGGCATCCGAATCAGGATCGTCATATAAGAAAGTGAAGCGGTTTGTGGCAACGGTCGCATTATCTTCATAGCTATAAGAAGTTCCGCCAACTGGGCCTAAAGCACCGTTACCATCGATTGTTTGTGGTTTGCTTATGGTTTCGATGCCTGCTGTTTTTCTTAAGCCGTTTGAAAGCAGCATAACCGTGTCTTCAAAGGTTAATTCATTTAATAATTTATCCCATTCAGGATCATCGTATTCCTTGTAGAAAAGATTGCCTTTTTCATCCATTGACATCATGGAGGCAAGAGTCAAGCCATTATCTTCTCCATACGTAGGATTTGGAATATCATCAGGTTGGATTGTTTCGGATTTTTTCTTTCCGTCTTGAATCATTCCAGAATTGGTTTTGACTCTGACATTATTAGGGAGTTTGGCGTTATTTTCATTTAAACCAAACTTTACCGTGCCATTCCAATTTGAACGAGTGATATAGTTAACGGAATTATCTCCCCTATGTTCGTAAAGGTTCAAATCCGCATTATCGAATTGATTGGTGATTGCTTCGCCAGTGGCTTTGCTATGGGAATATATGGTGTCAGAGAATTGTTTATTGAACTTATAGGTTAATTGAGCATTTCCATTCTCATCCATTCCTTTGGAGGTGTCGTAGCCTTTTGCTGCAAGAACATTGTTCAAAGCCTCATGAGCGTTTTTTCCAGTCGCAAAATAATAGTCTCCTTCATCAAGGATGTATGTTTTTGCTTTATAGGAATCATAGGAAGCTAGTTCTCTTCCCTCAACCGTGACGGTAACCGTTTCCGAAGCTCCTGGTTTTAGTAAAGAAGTTTTTGCATAGTCAACGAGTTCAATGGACGCTTTTTCGACGTGATTGTCTTTATCATATTTTGTATATGGCTTTTGAAGAAAGAAATCCACTCCTTCTTTGCCAGAAACATTACCTGTGTTTGTTACCTTGACAGACAATTCATAGGTATCTTCTTTCGTATTTTCTTTGACTTGGAAATCGGAATAAGAGAAGGTGGTGTAACTTAGGCCATACCCAAAAGGATAGGCGACTATATCTTTATAAGAGAAATCACCAACGTTATCCGTCTTTAAAACTTTGTCTTCATAACGTGTTTCCGTATAACGGTAGCCATTATAAATGCCTTCTTGATAAACGACGTAACGGTTACTTTTTCCACCGTTTGCTGTTGAGATAGGATCGCCTTCATTAGTGTAAGAGCCAAAATTTGCATACACCGGGTTGTAAGCATGTTTTTTCCAATAAGTGTCGGTTAATTTCCCAGATGGATTTGCTTTGCCATTTAGGATTTTAGCAATACCGTCCGTGCAATTGCTTCCACCGATGCCGACCCAAAGGAGAGAATCGATTCCGTATTCTTCTAAATCAACATAGTCACATTGCACTTGGTTGACGCTATTAAGAAGAACAATGATTTTTTGAATGGCTCCTTTATCTTTTAAAGTTTTAAGATTCTTAAGAACGTCAATTTCGGAAGGAGAAAGTTCTAGATAATTTCCATGGGAATAATCTGAAGTATTTCCACCGGTGTTTTTTAAATCGGTTGCTTCCGTTCCATATCGAGAGAGAACGAAAATGCCTGCTTCAGCTGGGTCGTTCTTGTTATTTCCTATTTGTGACCATTTTGCATCATTAATCGTATATTTTGCCGCATCAGAAGAGGTGTTCGTTGTATGATCGCCATTGTATTGTTTATTGGTTGAATACCAATCCCAAAGACCTTGATTTACTTGAAAACCATTCTTTTCAAGGCCTTCTTTTAAAGAAACAAATTCCGAACGTTTTGCAAAAGAAGAACCGCCACCTGAGTAAATATAGTTAACACTGGAAGAACTATATAAATTGATTTTTGCTCCAGCCTTCAAAGGCAAAGCGTGGTTATCGTTTTTAAGAAGAACCGCGCCTTCCTGGGTAATTCTAGAGGTAGCATCCTTTGCATCGTCTTGCAAATCGGCTATTGAAGAATAATTAGAGAAATAATAGATATTCTCCACTTCATCACCTGAATCCACTTTTTCTTGCGTTGTTTGACCTAAAAAAGCGGTTATGGCACCAGAATTATCCATGGCGATTTTTCCGCCAACAGCCATAACGCCAAAAGCAAGAGTCGATATATTCGCTACGATTTTTGCGAGTTTTGTTAATTTCATATTTTTCTCCTTTAGCAGTCTTTGGTGCCTTTTAGATAAATCGACACATTAGAAAAAACGGCCGCCAATAGATAAAAAACAATGCAGAGAATTACTTTGCTATCAACTAAAGCGATAGCTTCAGGAGTAACCCCGTTATAGAAAACGCCACTAAAATACATATAAACATAGAGGACGAATAAAAGAAAGGTGACCAAATTAAGCACCCATAAAGCAATGGATGCATAATTGCTCGTCTTTTTAAAAAGCAATAATCCCGCATAAACGGCAATACCAACAAAAGCTGGTATTGTCGCTAATGCGTTACGATATTCCAATAAAGTTCCAGAAAATCCTAAATAAAAGATATTTCCTAGAAGGGCAAGAAGTATAGAAACAATGGCAAAGTAGAACCCCACTGTCTTATAAAAGGATGCGTTAAGATATTTTTTCATTTTTTCACCTATTTTGCGACTTTTGCGACGGTGCTCACACCAACGGTGATTTTGTATGAACCAATGGCTTTGAGTTTGAATTGGAATGGCTTTTTAGCAGTCGAATCGAAATCAAAAGTGTAAGTTCCTTCTGCTTCTTTTGTTAAATCGTCGACGGTTTTTCCTTCTGCAGCTGCCCCCGTAATGGTAACAGATGGAACTTCTTTTCCTACATATGCAAATTTATATGTAACGGTTGTTGTTCCGTCATCTTTTGGCGCATAACGTAAATAGGAGAAGGCTTCCTTTCCACCATTATTCGAACTAATTACGAAATCGATGGTTTTTCCATCTTGGCTAATCTTACGCTCGGATGTTTTAGATCCATTCCCATCGAAATAGAACCATTTTCCTCTATTTTCAGCTTGAAGGACCGTTGCGTTGTTCCCGGAAGTTAAATCTGTGCGTGTATCTTCTACCGTGGAATCTATGACAGTAACATCACAAGAAGCGGAGAAGGAGCCAGAGATAGCAGTGATTGTTGCAACGCCTTTTGATTTGGCGGTTACTTTGCCATTTTCCACTGTTGCTACCGCTTCGTTATTCGAAGACCACTCTATTTGTGGATTTTCTTCTCCTGGAATTCTTGCTGTTAATGTGAATTCTTTTTCGCCAGCCAAATCAAGAGTCTTTTTCTTTTCGCTTAAGGTGAGACGTTTTACTTCTCCTGTTTTTTCAAAGATAGGAAGAATGTGAAATTTCCCTGTGCATTTGAATTTGATTTGAGTTGGTGCACTATCGGCCGGATCAGAGGAGTCAAAGGACAATTCAACTTTATTTAATCCTGCTGGATAATCTGTATCAGAACCGCCGTTAATGCTTAATTTTGCTTCCTTTTCAGCATAGAAATAAAGGGTTTCTTTATAGGAATATCCTCCGGTTGCATCTGGTTGATAGCGTAAATAGAAGAAGTTTGATCCTTTAAGATTTCCTTCAGCATCCCCAACACGCAAGATATTGACATTGATTAATCCGCCTTCAATTGTTGGAGCCGATTCTATTTGAACGTTTTCTTCGTTTTCACAAAGATAGACCCATTTTGTAGGATTTTTTGCAGCATCGGCTTTCTTGCCGACCATTAATTCTTCAGCCTCACCTGTTTCTTTAACAATCAAAACACATGTGGCATCAACGCCGTCTGCTGCTGAAGCAAGGTGAATTGTGCTCATGCCGACTTTCTTTGGAGTAACAACGCCATTAGCTACTGAAGCAATCGTTTCATCTTCAATGCTATAAGTAGCATCAGCCGATGGGGTTCCTTTTAATTCCAAAGTTAAATTTGTGCCCAATGTTGCAATCACTTTTTCTTTAGCAAAAGAGAAATCATTGGCACGCACGGTGACAACACAAGAAGCGCTTAAAGTTCCGTTTGTTACGGTGATGGTTGCTTTTCCGCTCTTATGCCCCGTAACAAGACCGCTTTGAGATACGCTAGCAATATCCTCATGATCAGAAGACCAGGTGATATTCTTGTTATCATCGTTAACGGTCGCAGACAATTGATAAGTATTTGTCTCAGAAAGAGAAATGGTTATATTGGTTTCATTCAATGTAATCGAATGGCTTGTGACAACCACTTTTATTTCTTTGCTTTGAAGAATAGTTATGCTCTTATTTTTTCTAGCATTAACGGTTATGGTTGCCTCTCCATCTGCAATAGCCGTAATCACGCCATTACGAACTTTAGCCACGTTCTTATCAGATGATGTCCAGCTTAATGTATATAAAGAATCATCATTTGTTGTGGCAGTAATCGTTTCTTCTTCCCCAACATTTAAAGTTACTTCTGTTTTAGAAACGGTGAGCCCTACATCTGTATCTCCAACGTTTTGTTTGGAAGATTCCGTAGATCCTGGGTTGTTTTCTCCACAGGAGGTTAAAATTCCTCCAAAAGTTAACGCAAATAACGAACTAAGAATAATGACTTTAGTTTTTTTCATATTTTTCGTCTTTCCTGTTTGTTCAAAGAACGATGAAAGCCCTTTCTTCAAAAAATTTTATTGCGTTGTTTAAAGAATAACTATTGCAATATTTGTTTGCATATATTGCGTTTTTTCTATAGTGTAAAGGATTGAAACGAGTTACTTTTTTACCGATTTGTTCGAATATAACGTTCCTATCTCTCTCGGAAATAGTCGATAAATATATAAGAGGATTTTGCTTTCAGGGGGCACCATAAAAAATCAAAGATTCGTTAAAACGTCCTATTTTGTTGCGATAACTTTGTCATCTAACAAAAATTTTCCTTATTTACCGATTTTTCTTTGCTTATTAATCAAATAACTTATTTCTAACAAAGATATATTTAATATTAGGAATATGCCTAAATAAATCGGCATCATGTAGTAACCAGTTCTTTCTTCAATTAATCCAAATACAGTCGGCATGAATGTTGAGCCTAGATAAGCACTAGCCATCTGTAGCCCAATGACTGAAGCGGCATATTCATGCCCGAAATTAATCGGTGCCATATGTTGAATTGAAGGATAAATCGGTCCCATTCCTAATCCTATTACAATAAATCCAATTATAGGCAAAATGTAATTATCTATATTTATTGATATTAATATTATTCCAATTAATTCAATCCCTATTCCAATGCGAATTAGATTTCTATCATTTAATTTGTTCGCGAATATTCCTGACAATAATCTACCTAGCATTAAACCAAGGAAGATTAAAGACCCGCAGGCAGCGATTATATCTTCTCCTAGATAATCGAATCTATTTTTAAAATATGTCGAAGTCCATAAGAAACAAGTAGCCTCCCCTGCACAATAGGAAAAGAAGGCAATAAGAGTCAATATAACTGCAGGTATCTTTAAAGTAGAAAATATGCCTTTTGTTTCTTTTTGGATTTCAACATCTTTCTTCTCATTCATTTTCCATAAAGGAATAGAAAGGATACATATTAATAATATTCCTATTTGGATATAGGCAGTCCATCTATATCCTTGATTCCAATGGGCATATCTAAGGGCAATAGACATGATATTAGGGCTAATTACCGCACCGATTCCATAAAAGCAATGAAGGAAATTCATTACCCTAGAAGAATAATTTAATGCTACATAATGATTAAGTGCAGCATCAATTGATCCAGCACCTAATCCATAAGGAATAGCAAATATAAATAACATCCAGTATTTGCTTGAAAAAGAGAATCCCAATAATCCAATTATTGTTAATAATATCGAGAATATTACTATCCATTTTGTTTGTATTTTCTTTATTAAAGTCGGAGAGATTAATGAAGAAATAATAGTCATTAGGCAGATTGTCATTGAGACATAACCCGCAAATGAAGAAGGAACATCAAAAACTATTCTCATGCTAGGCCAGGCTGATCCCAATAAAGAATCAGGTAGTCCTAGGGATATAAATGCAAGATATATAACTGCGATTAATAAAGCTGCCATAAAGTAAGAAGATTATAATCTCTAAATAGATAGTTATATTGGATTATTTTTAATGATTATCTCTATTAATTTAAAACATTGAATAAACAAGTTTGACGATACAAACTTCAATATTTCTTGTTTGAGTAACAATTCTGCAACGTTAGTCCTGAAAAACGCCTTATATGTAAAACTTTTTCAATATTTTGTTTCACATAACAACGGATAAACGCTCCTATCCACAATGA
>ULYE01001079.1_pt1 | contig 57577 bp, 49 predicted proteins | sample 1961921 | NCBI WGS metagenome assembly ULYE01 (sample SAMEA4835856, study PRJEB28245) | human gut metagenome | biome: gut microbiome; material: fecal sample | place: Denmark | collected 2008 | reverse complement strand
AAACAAATTAATTAATAGGAAAAATAATGGATTAATTAAAATAATTACCGGCATCCGTAGATGTGGCAAAAGCTATTTACTATTTAAGCTGTATTATGATTATTTGCTATCGATTGGAGTGGAAAAGAAAAATATTATCGCATTATCACTAGATGATGATCTTAATAGAGAATATAGAAATCCAGATAAACTAAGAGATTATATATATGAAAGAATAACAGACGATAATGAACAATATTATGTTTTGCTAGATGAAGTTCAATTCGCTATAAGTAAATCCGAGATTAATTCTAATGAACCGTTAAGAATATATGGTATTTTGAATGGGTTATTAAGAAAAAATAATGTAGATATATATGTTACAGGTAGTAATTCTAGATTCTTATCATCCGACATAATGAGCGAATTTAGAGGAAGGGGAGATGAGGTTAGAATTTACCCGCTTTCCTTTAAAGAGTTTTATCAAGCAAGCAATTTAGATAAATATGATGCCTTTGATGAGTACCAAAGATATGGTGGACTTCCTATGCTTCTTAACAAGCAAACTGGAGAAGAAAAGGAAGCGTATTTAAATGATGTTTTAAAAAACACTTATATTAAGGATGTTATTGAAAGACATGAATTAAGAGGAAACAATGCGATTGATGATGTTGTTAATGTGTTAGCATCTGACATTGGTTCATTAACAAATCCGTATAAGCTTGCCAACACTTTTAAATCTAACGGGATTAATGTTAGCGATATGACGATTTCTTTATATTTAGATTATCTTATGGATGCTTTTCTAATATCTAGAGCTAAGCGATTCGATATAAAAGGAAGAAAATATATAAATACGCCATACAATTATTATTTTACGGATTTAGGAATAAGAAATAGCAAGCTTGGCTTTGCCCAAATGGAGCCTACTCATATAATGGAAAACATCATTTATAATGAGCTTTTAATTAGAGGCTATAACGTTGATGTTGGGATTGTAGATCATGTTATTACAAAAGATAATGGCAAAAGGAAAAATGTACAACTCGAGGTTGATTTTGTGTGTAATAAATATAGTGAATTAATTTATATACAATCAGCATTTTCATTGCCTGATGAAGAAAAAATGAGCCAGGAATGTGCTTCGTTAGATAGAATTAATGATTCGTTTAAAAAAATTATTATTACTATGGATAGAACAAAGCCATGGAGGAATGAAAAAGGCTATTTAGTTCTTAATTTGTTCGATTTCTTATTAGATGAAAATAGTCTAAAAAATTAGAAAAAAATGCATCGTATATTGAATTAGAACAAGAAAATCAGCTGAAAAGAAAACAAAATGGATGCCCCCTTCAAAATCCGGGGAAGTATCCATGTTAGGCTTATGTTATGATCCAGCCAACTTGCCCAGCTTATTGGGTGCGCATCAAAGATTGTCTATTTAATGGTCCACTCTTATTTTGCTAATTACTATGAAAAAATATGAAAAAGCATAAAAATTCATAGTAGTGGCTTCAATTTAAACCCGCTTTTTCCTTATTAGATGAAATAAAGATTTACATTCTAAGAAAAAAATGTATTGTAAAGAAAATTCTTATTTCCAAATAACAACGAAGGAAAAGGGCATGGAAAAGAATAAATTACACCTAATTGTAGGGCTATTCTCTCTTGGTTTTTTATTTTCTTGCACGCATAAAAGTGCACCTGTTTCTTATCTAGAAACAAAGAGAGAAGATATCGAATATATCGAAAGAACGAAAAAAGAATACACTGGTGTGAATGGCGAAACAACAGAAAGCAAAACAAAGCTTTCTACCGATGAAGTGAAAAACGCATATCTTGCCTTTGTGAACTCTTCTACCTTTAAAGAGATTGATATTTTCTTTGTTCCAGGAGCTCTTCCTGATGTCTATCGTGTTTCTTTAAAAGAGAAAGAAGATATCACCTTCGAAGTATACCAAAACAATGTCTTCGTTGATAGAAAAGGTTACGAAACAGATGGAGAGCATCTAAAAGAATTCGTTTCTCTTTTTGCCTAATATAGATACGCTTAGGAAAAAATCCTGAGCGTTTTATTTTTCTAACCGTCATTCCCTACCTATAATAGAGTCATACCAAAGGAGAAAAAAACTTATGGAATTAAAAGGAAGCAAAACAGAAGCTAATTTAAAAGCCGCATTCGCTGGTGAGAGCCAAGCCCACACCAAATATCAATATTTCGCTAGCCAAGCAAGAAAAGAAGGATACGAACAAATCGCAGCCATCTTTGAAGAAACTTCTGGCAACGAAAAAGAGCATGCCAAACTCTGGTTTAAATACCTTAATGGCATCGGTACAACCGAAGAGAATCTTGCGGCTGCCGCAGCCGGTGAAGATTATGAATTCACCGATATGTACAAACGTTTTGAAGAAGAAGCGAGAGAAGAAGGTTTCATCGAAATCGCTAACAAATTCAAAATGGTTGGCCAAATTGAGAAACATCACGAAGATCGTTACAACGCTCTCTTAGAGAAAGTCAAAGGTGGAGTGGTCTTCGTTGGAGATGATCTTTCCGTTTGGAAATGCCGTAATTGCGGACATATCGTGATTGGTAAATACGCACCAAAGGTTTGCCCAGTTTGCAATCACCCACAATCTTTCTTCGAGCTTCGTGCCGTTAACTATTAATCAAAACGGATACTTAGGACCCTCCGGGGTCCTTTTTCTTTTAACGAGCAAATAGTAAAAAGTTGTAATTTTCATCAACTTTTTACGGTTCATGATATATTATTAATACCATAGGAGACATTTATGAATTCAAAAGAGCTTTTATTTCCTCGCCAAATTTATATTGATAGGGTGAAACCTTTTTTAAACGACTGCGGTCTCATAAAAGTTTTTACTGGCGTAAGACGGTCTGGAAAATCTTCGATCATGGAACTCATTAGAAGAGAACTGATTAAAAATGGCATTAAGGAAGAAAACATAATCAATCTCAATTTGGACGCTAAAGAGAACGTCTTCATTGATACTGACGTGAAATTGATGTCAAAAATAGATACCTTAATTAAAAAATGTTCTAAAGGAATTAAGTATCTATTTATTGATGAAATTCAAAATGTTAAAAACTTTGAAAAAATCGTTAACGCTTATCGAGAAGAAGGTGATTTCTCCATTTTCATCACGGGAAGTAACGGCTATTTATTGTCAGGAAATCTCGCGACAAAACTGACGGGAAGATATATAGAAATCACGGTAAACACTTTACTTTTTTCAGAATATCTGGAGATGAAAAAATTTTTAGGAAAGAGCATCGACGAGGATTTGGATTTTGAGTTCCAAAGATATGTTCTCGATGGTGGTTTTCCTAAAACGCTTACATACGATGATCCCTTGGCTAGAAAAACCTATGTTGAAAACGTTATTTCGGAGATTTACGAAAAGGACATCAAAACCAATAAAACGATAAAAAACAAAAAACTTTTTGACCAAGTTCAACGTTTCGTGATCAATAATTTCGGTTCGAGCTTTTCCGCGAATGGCTTAGCAAACTATTTAAGCAAAATGGATGGCAAGAAACATAGTTTGGAAACCATATACTCGTACATAAGCGTTTTGGAAAAGGCAAAAATCATTTCAAGGTGTCAAAGGTTTGACATGAAAAGAAAAAAGTCTTTAAACGGAGAAGAAAAGCTGTATTTGAGCGATTTAAGTTTCTATTTCGCGTCCAATGTAGATAACAGAATAAACTACGGGCCAGTTCTAGAAAATCTCGTTTTCAACTATGCTAAGGCCATGGGCTATAAAGTATCTGTTGGGAAAATTGGCAGGCTTGAAGTGGACTTTATTTTGAATAAACCGATGAACAACTATTCTTATGTGCGGGTTTGTAAAACTTTAGATAACGGTATTTTTAATGAAAAGGGGCTTCCTAAAACCGAAGAAAGAGAATATCGTTCCCTTTTATCTATTCGTGATAATTATCCAAAATACATCCTAACTCTTGATCATTTCTTACAAAATAGGGATGGTATCATCAATGAAAACTTGGTTCGTTTCTTCAAGAACATGAAGCAATTTTAGAAATAATCTTTAAACCAAATAGTAAAAAGTTGTAATTTCCATCAACTTTTTACGGTTTAATGTTTTTCTTCTAAGAACCCTTTGGGAACACTTTTTATTAAGCGAATATCCTAAAAATAGAGCATCGTGCACATTTTTACGAATAACTCTTGCAAAAGATGTCATGAATATGGATAATATTCCATGCGGCTTGGACCATTGGTGTAGCGGTCCAACATGTCTCCCTGTCACGGAGAAGATCACGAGTTCGAATCTCGTATGGTCCGCCAAGTACGCGTGGCCCGGTAGCTCAGATGGTAGTAGCAAAGGACTGAAAATCCTTGTGTCGCCGGTTCGATCCCGGCTTGGGCCACCACGAAGAATAAAACCTCGATTCCATCGGGGTTTATTTTTTTGCGTAAGCGTAAAAATTATCCGGAATCGACAAGTTTGTTCGAACTTTAAATAATCTGTTCTAAGGAGGTTCGAACATGGAGAACAATAAACATCTAGAGGAATCCAAGATGCAAATTGAAGGGCGATATCCTTGTGCGCATAAGTGCCGCCGTTATATTTTCCAGCTTTAGAAATAATACCGACGGCATTCACACCGTCAGTCCGTTTCTTCGGAGTCATCGTAAAATAGTTGTGTCCGACTTCATTTTTAAACTGGTCGAATTCGACCACGATAAAATTAGGGTTGTTCAATTGTTCCCATAGCCCTATATATTGAATCGATTTGTTGCCTCATATTTACAAACGTTTCCAGGATAAGGAGCTTTTGAAACTCTTTCTTAGATAGAAGGAAAGAAAACGTTATAATCTTCTTAAGGGTATTTATCTACTTTAACGAGGAAAGAAAAATGACAAAGATCGTACTCTATCATGGCAGTCCTAACAAAAAAATCACCCCAACTTTTGGATGTGGCGAAGAAAAGCACGATTATGGGAAGGGGTTTTATCTTACGGAAGACAGAGAACTTGCTAAAGAATGGGCCGTTTGTCGTCCGAATGAGCAAAATGGATGGCTTCATCAATATGAACTTGAAATGGATGATTTGAAAGTTCTCGATTTTGAAAAGCTAGGCATTCTTTCTTGGCTAGCAGAACTTATGAAACATAGAGATGCTTCGGATTCAAAACGATATCGAGTTCTTGCAAAAAAGTTCGTTCAAAAATATGGTCTAGATACAGTTGGTTTTGACGTCATAAAAGGCTGGAGGGCAGACGCTTCTTATTTCTTTATCGCCAAAGAATTCGTTCGAGATAACGTAGACATCGACATTCTCGAAAGATTATTGCGACTTGGGGATTTAGGAATTCAGTATTGCATCAAAAGCAAGAAAGCGTACTCAAAATTGAAAGAAATCCCTAATTCTCTTTTATCTGTCAGCTATGACGAATTTAACAAGAAATACAATCAAAGGGATATTGAGGCGCGCACGAATATGCGAAATCTTATAAATTCCGACGAAAACAAAGTTATAAAAGTATTTAGCACCCTTATTGAGAGATGATTATTATGAATGTTTATTCTGAAGACTATTTAAATGACGTGGTGGAGAATCAAGGAAAACTCTTTGATTACGTTTCCTTACTACATCCAGATTGTGATATGAAAGACTTCGTTGTTCATTATTTACAAAGCGACACGCGCAAGATGATGGATGAAGGCCAAGCTTATCTCCTTACCATGAATTATAAAGAACTATGGGACTATTTTCAGAAGAACGATAAATATACGTTAAAGAAAGGCCAAACAATAGAAGGTTTTCTTCCTGAATGGATGGGGGAATTCTATGCCTACTATCAATGGTATTATGGTCTTCCTAGTGGAGAGCTTGTAAAAAAGATTCCCGTTGATTTCCTTAAAAAGGCATATCCTGGTCTACACGATTTGGAACTGGATCTAGCAGTGAAAAAGGTTGGTAAGATTTTATGAGCATCATCTGTTTCCATAATCCTGACGAAGAAAATGGCTTTTTAAGTAATTGGTTTTTAGCTTTCTTTTGCTTAAACGACATGAAATTCTCCTCTGTAGAACAATATATGATGTATAGCAAAGCAAGATGTTTTAAGGATATTGTTGTTGCAGAACAAATCATGAAAACAAACGATGTAGCCATCATTAAATCTCTTGGCCGTTCTGTTTCTCATTATGATGACGCCATTTGGTGTCAAACACGTGAGAAAATCGTTTTTGATGCCGTTATGGCAAAATTCTCTCAAAATGCTGATCTGAAACAGCTTTTGCTAAATACCGGTGATGCCATTTTAGCGGAATGCGCCGTAAAAGACTTGATATGGGGGATTGGACTATCTATGAAAGACCCCAACCGTTTTGATATGAATAAGTGGCGCGGAGAAAACTTGCTTGGAAAAGTTCTTATGAAAGTTAGGGGGATCTTGCGGGAAACTCCTCTAAAATAAGATTCTTTCAAAAAAAGACAAATCTCTAAGGTCTTTCAAGAAGAAATCAACGCCAATCATTACAAAGTTTAGTGAATCCAATGCATCTTGCGATAAAGATGTATAAAGAAAAGCCTGAACTTCCGTGGAAAGACTTTGTTTTATCAAATATAATAAAAGTCTAAAACAAATCATGTTTAATGACCGAATAAAAGACAAACCTGTTTATATTTCTTTAGAACAGTTTTATGAAAATACCAAGTCGTTTTCTATGTTACAAGAGAAAGACATGTTCGATCCGAATCATAGAGAAAACGAATGCCCTTCCTTTCGCTGGGACGCGTTTTCCATTCTTCCTGATTGCTTTGTGGAAATTTGTTTCTCGCCTTATCAAATTGGGTTTTCAAGAAAATGGGAGTATCGTCCAACTTGCTTTATCATCGCAAAACGTGATGGAAAAACAGAATATGAGTTATTTGAAAATACACTCAGAGCCCTAAAAATGAAGGCCGACAATCCAAAATACACTCAAAAATATCGAGAAAAGATGCAAAACGAGTTCAACAGGCTCAAAACACTTCGGGACAGGTATCTCGTTCCCTTTCAAGAGAAAAGGCCAATTCGAAAAGCCTTTGAATCTCGCCTAGCAAATTTGGGGTATAAAACAAACATCGACTCTTTGAAAGGCAAGTATCTTGTCTTTGATGTTGAAACAAACGGAACTAGAACGACATCGGATGATCTTTTATCTTTATCCATTTACGATCCTTCAACAGGTATTTGTTACAACCGTTTCTTTCCATTAGATAGACAGCCTGTTCTTTTAACGACGAATATTAACGGAATACATGCGGAAGATTTAAAAGATGAAACTCCCATGGATCAAGAAGAACTCGATAAACTTATCGATTTCTTTGACATGAAACATAAGGTTCTTCTTTCTTATAGCGGAGGAAAAGGAACGTTTGATTCTTCTTGTGTTATTAACTATTGCAAAAGACATAAACTTAAAGGCTTTAAAGAATTAGCCTTTGATAATATTAAGAACTATGTCCCAAAAGCCCCTTTTGGTGCAGAAGGGCAACTTAGCAAAGACAATCTTTGTCGCCTTTTAGGTATAAATGGAGTGGAAGATGTCCATACTTCTTCTAATGATTGCCTGTTGGAATGGAAACTCTTCGAAAAGTTCTATGACAAGAAACTGTTTTTCGATGGAAATGATTTATTTTCTTTCGATGAGAACTATATCGTACCCGTAAGTAAATTGAACGCTTCGCCCGAACTACGCCAATATAAGGGGATACAGCCCTTCAATATAAGAGGACATCTAACAGAAATATTTCAATATTCTTTTTCACGAAAATCTTTAAAGGAAATTAAAAAGTTTCCTACCAACATAACAGGGATTACTGTTGAGGAAGGAATCAATTCCTTGCTAAATGTTCAAAAACAAGACAATTTCTCTTTTCTTAAGAAAAACAAATCTCTTTTAACTCATTTATTGACCCTTCCTTCATCTATTAAAGAGATTCCAGTCATTCCTGTGGGGGATGGCAAATTCATGTCTGTACATCCCGAAGATGAAGAAAAAGTCGAAGAAGTAAATGATGTGACTTCTTCCATTATGGCCGAGCTACCTTCAACCGTAAAATTCATCAAAGAAGAGATCTTTCATTTCTTTCCAATTCTTTCTCAAGAATTATCTATTTCTAAGGATAAAAAGGTATTTGCTCTATGTGACTTGTCTAATGAGAAAAGTGTTTTAGAAATAAAAACGTATGACGTAAGAGAATTTTTTGATCCAAATCTATTAAACGATAAGGTTTGCCAACAACTCTATTATGAGGCCAATGGACGGAACGCCTATGTCCTTTCTATGATCTTCCAGACGAAGTTCAATAATAAAACTCATGAAGAAACAGTAAAGGATGTTGTGGTGAAGATATATCAAGTAAGGTTTGAAGACATTGAAAAGGACTCATAATGTAACGTTCCTTCATGTTCTTAAAGACCATCATTTCTTTAATGTTTCTCCTATTAAATAGATAAATAGGTAAAACTAGTATCAAAATCTAGAAAATCAAATATTTATTGCCATATAAATAAAGTGTTCAAAAACAGGAACAATTTTAAAATGTCTTCCAATCCTTGCCTTTAAGATATCCTTCCTTATAAAACCCCATAGCCATCGACAATATATTGAAAAAGGTAGTCACTTTAAAAGACTAAGGATTCATTATCATTTTCCCAGAACAATAGATGTTTTCCCTCTTCCATTCCTTGAAAAGTATCATTTTTTGATTATTGAAACCTTTTTTACGAGTGTACAATAACCTCACAAGAGGAGAATTTTTTACAAATGAACAAATTCAAAAAGAAAACCCGCTCCAAAATGATCGCTGCAAGCATCGCTATCCTGAGCTCTGCTGCGGTTGTTTCGACCGGTTTTGCCGCCTGGGTTATTAGCGGTGGTGAAAGTAAAACAGCAGAAGGAATTATTACCGCTGATGATGTAAGCTCCAAACTTCATACAATAAAGGATTTGACTAAATCCCAAACGATTAATTACGGAGGCTTAAAAGCCGCTGATAAAGACACTAAAATTACTGATGCCAATGTCTGGCTGGAGAATGAATCGGAAGAAAGCCTTTTGGCCACTTTTGATTTCAAAGTTGAAAACGTTCAAGATTCAGATAAGCCAACAGATATTTTTAAATCAATTACTTTAACTGAAGCTGGTGCTAAAGAAGCTGCATCTTACACATCAATGGCTACCGCTGGATATGTTGCCACTTTAAATTCATATACAATGAGTACTATTACATACACTACCAGTGAGCCTAAGCTATACAATGATGATCACACAAGCAAAACCGGTATGTATTTGGTTAAAGGTGTCGCAGATGGGTCAGTAACCACAACCATGAATTTTAAGCTCTATATTGTTTTTGGATGGGGTACTACATTTGATTCTAGGAATCCTTGGAATTATTACAATGGTTTGAGTAATGCTGATAGCACGGCAAAGAAATCTGCTGAAACTGCGTTAGATGCTCTTCATGGAATGAATGCAAAATTAACGGTGACTATTGAAACAAAATAACTAGTTATTTAAGGATACTATTATGGCTAAATTAACAAGAAAATCTTATAAAAGAAAGAAAATCGCTTTTGCAGCAGTTATCTTAGGTGGCGTTGCATTAGTTTCCAGCGGCTTTGCTGCATGGGTTTTGTCTGCTAACGCAACAAAAAATACAACAGGTGTAACGACAGTTGGTACTGTAAAGGACAATTCTCTTTCTATGTCCATTGAGCTTCAATACCAAAACCCAGTAACTAAAGACTGGAAAAAGCAAACGTCCACTAGCGAAGAAATCGCTACCGGAACATTTGATTTTGATCCAACTTATGAGGATGTAAGAAAAGCGGGCCAACGCGTCTATAACGATGGGCAACTCTTTGAAAGACTTACCCTTAGATACGTTGTTACTGTTTCTTCAAAGACAAATGATTCTTTTGACAAACTGAACGTTAAAATGGTTGAAACTGGTGGTGAAAAAGTCAACAATGCGGTCAAAAAAAACTATGTTGTTGCCCCTGACTGCTTTACCGCTGCTGATGGTGTAACCATTTCCGCTGATGCAACAAATGATCCAAAATTCACAAAAAATGATAAGACAACTACTGGTTCTAATGAAGATGAAAAGATCTGCACATGGACCATTAATTATGATGTCTCGTTCAAATGGGGTACATTCTTTTCTGCTGATGGAAAGAGCGATGGCACAAACCCTGGCATTTTCTTTGATACAGAAGCTGGGATAACAAACTATCCTGTCCTAGGCGCCGTTAACGACAAACTGCCAACCGATTCATCGAAGCCAACCGTTGCAGCAATTCTCAATGATTTGCATGATATTTTAGATAACGCTTCTTATCAACTTACTTTTACGGCTTACGCTAAATAATCTAATAACCTATGTCCAACACCGAGATCATTGCTTTAGTAGCCACATGTATTGGGGTTATAAGCTTTGCTCTTGTCATCACAATTCTTTATAAAAATTATATCGGTAAGATGCTTTCTGAGACCGAAGATGGTCGTAGAGACATCGAATTGATCGATACAATGATTTATGAAGGGGAGAAACGTGTTCAAAGACGTGAAAAGGCACTTTCTATCACAAAAAGTGCCTTCTATTATATCTTCTTGGTACTCGCTATCCCTTTTCTTGGATTTGCTATATATTCTCGTATCACCAATGGGGTGGTAATGATTGGAGATTCTTCCGCTATGGTAGTCGCTTCAGGCTCGATGAGCGAAAAGAATCCCTCCAATGATTATCTTGTCACTTATGGTTTAGACAATCAGTTTAAAACCTATGACTTAATCACCCTCAAAAAGGTAGATAACGAATATTCTTTACGCAAATACGATGTTATCGCATACCGAAATAATAAAAACGTGAACATCATCCATCGTATCATTGAAATTGATACAGTGTATGGTGTGCTTCGTTACACTACGCGCGGGGACGCGAATGGTGCGACTGATTCATACAAACCAACGTTCGAGGATGTGATTGGAAGATACACAGGAAAAAGAATTCCTGTGGTAGGAATCTTCATTTCTTTCTTCCAAAGCTATGCTGGAATTGTCACGGTTTGTTCTGTCGTCTATTGCCTTTGGAGCATTGATAGGCAGAATAAGAAACTTGAATTCGCTGAAGAAGATAGGAAAGAGATGCTAGAGCAAGTCTTTGACCTTCCTAGCATGAATGAAAATACCTATCAGGAAATGGCGACAGACGTCGAATCAAAAATCTATTACCAAGGATTTTGTTATCAATTCAACGACAAAGGCTTCGTCTCTAAAAACGAGATGAGTGAAGAAGAGAAAAAAGAATTCGATGTCACCAACCTAACCAAAGTGGAAAAAGACGGGGAACAAGAAAAGAAAACCATCTTCTCTTCTCTCCTTCATAAAATCACGAAGAAAGAAACCCAACAAAATAAGGAGAACATCAATGAAAACGATTTGCCTAAAGATTGACGATGAACTCTACGACGCGATAAAACGTAATGCTACAGACATTGGGAACTCAACGACCTACGAAATTAAGGAAATGCTTTGGGCTGCATTAAAAACGAGAACCGATGATATTCAAAAGATATTGGTAGAACGAACGAATGTCACAAAAGAAATACGCGATTTGAAACAAAAAACAATATTAGGGAGGGAAAAACAATGAAAAAGAAAATGATTAGGCCTTACCTAACAAGAAAGAACCTGATACTCATTGCAGTTATGAGTATTTATGCGGTTCTTTTTGCTTTTACGGGACTATGTTTGGTCGCCGATGGCAAAGTATTCTCGTTAGATAACCCATTACTTGCCTTAGGGAAAGGCATGGGATATACGCCGATTGAAGTAGCGGAAGGTGGAATGACAATGGTCGTTGTATCCATTCTCCTTATCGCGGTGTATATCATTCTCCTTACCTTTATGTTGGTATATATCCGTCGCTTTGCCGTGATTAATAACATCAAGGGAAGTAACAAGAAACTTATCCTCGTCTATGTCGGAGCTGTTCTTGTTAGCGTTCTTCTCTCTTACGGCTTATCCGTTATTATTGCGGCCGCTCAAGGAAATAGTGCTTCTATTGCGCCTATGTCTTATGTGCTTGGCTATGCTTTAGTGGTATCCCTTTTAGTATCCTTTGCCTTAGTTATCGTTATTGGTGCTATCGCCATGCTTATCGTCAACATCCATTTAGTCGATAAACCATATCGTTTCTTCTCTTCCGATGAGAATGAAAAGTTAGAAGATATGGATGATGATCAAAATGAAAATGTTGCTTCTTCTTTCGATAAAGACGCAACATCCAATAACTTAAATGGAGATGCAACATTAAATGCAAACTCCAATTCCGTCTCTTTAGACAATGAAGATAAAGCAAGAGACTTAGATACCCGTGAGAAAGTCTTCCCTGGCTTATCGAAGGTTGATGAGAAATATTCTGGCTTTGAAGTGGAATCTATTCCTACCGACGATATCACCCTCGAAGATTTAGCTACCAAGTTCCGTAACTATCTTGCTAAAGAAGAGCATCTCTATTTCGATATTGAGACCATCCGTATCTTCTTAGCTTCCTTAGGTACTTCTCACTTTATGATCTTAGAAGGTCTTTCTGGCACAGGTAAGTCTTCCTTACCACGTTTCTTTGCGAAGTTCATCAATGCTAAAGTTACCTTTATCCCTGTCCAAGCCACTTGGAGAGATAAATCCTCCTTACTTGGTTATTTCAATGACTTCTCCCGTATCTATAACGAAACAGACTTCCTTCTTTCTCTTTATGAAGCGGGATATAACCCAGATCAAATTAACATCTTCGTTCTCGATGAAATGAATATTTCCCGTGTGGAATATTATTTCGCGGACTTCCTCTCCGTTTTGGAATATCCATCCGATGAATGGAAGATTAGAATCATGCAATTACCATACGGCTTCGTTTCTCCAACGAAACTTATCGATGGTAACTTACAAGTAACACCTAATTCCTTCTTCATTGGCACAGCCAACAAAGACGATTCTACCTTCTCTATTGCCGATAAGGTTTATGACCGTTCTATCACCGTGGACTTCCAAACGAAGAACGAGCCATTCTCCGTTAAAGAAGAGGTGGAACCAATCCATCTTTCTTATAGCAAACTCTCTTCTTTGCTTAAGGATGCTTCCGCTATTGAAGAGAATCATCTTACCAAAGAAGATCTTCAAAAATTCAATGCCGTTACCGACTATATCTATGAGGAATTCGATGTTGCCTTCGGTAACCGTATCTTGAATCAAATCGAAACCATCGTTCCTCTTTATATCGCCCTTGGTGGTAAAAAAGAAGAAATCTTGGATTTCATGTTAACAAGAAAAGTCGTTTGCAAACTTGAAGGAAGATTTGAAGACTTTGTCAAACCAGCCTTAAAGAACTTACTTGTCTTGCTTGATAAGACATATGGCAAAGGTGACTTCCCTAATAGTGCAGCCTATATCAATAAATTAATCAAAAAATTATAAAAATGAGAAACGTCGAGGAAATCTCGCTCAAAGAAGGGGTCAAGAAGCTAGAAGATATCTTCCTTCTTTCTCCCTCTTTAGAGAAGAGCTATGCAACAATCTTAGAAAAAGAACTTCCTTCTTTACAAAGGATTTCTTTTTCGCACGATAAAAAGATTTTTGCTTCCTATCAAAACATTCTTAACGTTATTTCCTCGATTGCCTTAAAACCATTCACTCTCAATAAAAGAGAAGAAATTATCGAAGCATCAGGCAAAGCCTCTGCTATCTCCGATGAAGCTTTCCGCAAAACCTTAAAAGATTCTTCTCTTTGGAAAAGATATGACCATGAGATGCTTCCAGAAGAAGTCTATTATTTCCAATATTATGACGAACTTCTTACCTATGAGAACATCTTCATTATTACTTTGTTAGAGATGATTTCTTCGGAATTAGAGAAATATCGTTCTTTTTACGTTTCTCTTTTAAAAACCAGCGATGAATCTTCTTCTCTTACCTTAGAAGGAGATTTTCTCTCCAATGCCTTAGAAGACACTTTAAAAACAGAACATAAGCTTCTAAAGATTAAGAACACTTCCTTCTATAAGAGTGTTTCCCGTTCTAGCAAACGTATTAAAAACGTTATTCCAACGAATATCCTTTTAAGAAACCAAAGATATAATGCCGCATACAAGTTCTATAAAGAGATGATCACCTATGAAGATGTGTCCTCTTTAAAAGAAGATCTTGCTAGATATTGGTATATCCTTCTTTTAAAAGAACTTCGTAAAGAAGGTTACCTTCTTCGTGATAATAAAGCTCAACTGATGGATAAAAAGAAAATCCTTCTTCCTTCCTCCCTTCATTTTAAGAAAGGAAAAGAGATGGAACTTTCTTTAAGTTATCTTGAAAAAGAAAACGCCTTCCTTTTAGAAGGCAAGATGAGCAAAGTCGATGGAAAAGTCCTTCTTTATCTAGAAAGCAATGAACCTTTCCCTTATATGGAAGAAAAAGAAGGGGTCATTGGCAATGATTTCCTCTCTCTTTGGCATTATGGCTATAAAACGGAGACGGAAAACGTCCTATTTAGCAATGATTATCTAACCGAAGAAGAACTGATTCATCTTTTCTTTTCCTCCCATTTTATCGAGAACCAAGGAAACGAAGAAATCTATTCTAAGTATTGCCCTGTTTGTAAGAGTGACTCATTAAAAGAGAAAGATCATATGTATTTATGCGAAGATTGCTCTTCCTTTTATCATTTAGATAATAAAGGAAAGATTATCTTCCTTAACCGTAGGAGAAATAAGTGAAAAACAACGAAGCAAAAGAAAATAAGGAACTCGAAGAAAGAGATTTCGACGAGAATACGCCTGCTATCTTGATTCAAGACCTTCATAAATCCTACGGGAAGAAAGAAGTCTTGAAAGGATTAAACCTTGAAGTCAAACAAGGTGAACTTTTCGGTTTCATCGGAAGAAATGGCGCAGGTAAATCCACGACCATCGACTGCATGATCGGCTTAAAGAAATTCAATTCCGGAAAGATTGAACTTCTTTCCTACGATGTCGTGCAAGAACCTTTACTAGCCAAATCCCATTTCGGATACGTCCCATCTGAACCAACGGTCTACGAAGCAATGACAGGATATGAATATCTCGAATTCGTGGCCTCCATCTATCAAATTTCCGAAGGCCAATTCAAAGCCAACTATAAATACCTCTGCAACCGTCTTCAATTAAGAGAAGAAGACCTTGAAGTACCTGCTTCAAATTATTCTCATGGTATGAAACAGAAACTCTGTTTGGTCGCATCCTTATTAAATAACCCAGATATCTGGATCTTAGATGAGCCCACCGTCGGACTTGATGTTATTGCCGTTGAGGAATTAAAAAAGATGATGAAAGAGTATTCCGAACATGGAAAAACGGTTTTCGTCACCTCCCATAATATTGAATTAGTCGCTAAGATTTGTGACCGTGTCGCGATTACCAACGAAGGCAAAATCGCCCATCTTTTGGATTTAAACAAAGATCCGAATAAGCGTCTTCAATTGCCACGCCTTTTCTTTGAAATCTACGAGGGGAAGAAATAATGCTCAATCTCATCGCCAAAGATTTCAAATTGATGTTTGCCAAAAATGGCTCACGCACTTCCAAGATTTTATCTTGGATTTTTACCATTTTGGCAGGTCTTCTTTTTATTGGCCTTGAGACATATTTATTCCGTACCATTCTTTCTAAAATCTCCGTTTATGATGGTGCGGCCGAATCTTTCTTTATTCTTTTCTTATTTATTATTGCCGTTATCATGATTTTTATTGGGATGGTTACGGCTAGAAAAGCCTTCTTCTCTTCGGAAGATATCACTCAGCTTGCTACCTATCCTATTTCTAGCACCCAAAAGGTTTTCTCTAAGCTCTTTTTCCTAGTAATCACCATGTATCTTTTCAATTTGGTGTTTGAAATGCCTCTTTTTATCGCTTATGGCAGTTATTTCCATAAGATGGTGATTTATTTCTATATGTCGCTATATTACCCATTGCTCATCCTTATTTTTGAGTTGGGTTTCTCTTTGATTCTTGTTTATCCTTTCAAGTTATTGCTTGACTTCCTTAAGAAACATTTCTTCCTCCAGCTTGTTATGTCTTTGCTTATTTCTTTTGCAGGGGCTATCGCTTATTCCTATATCTTGAATATCTTTATTGATTTGGTTTCGAATAACCAACTCTCTAGCTTATTTACCACAAACAATATCGAACTCATCAAAAAGATCGCGGATGGCTTAATCCCGGTGAATTTCCTCATTAAAGCTATTGTGGAATACGATATTAGGATGGTTTTCCCTTATATTGGAATCTCTTTAGGCGTGTTTTTGATTGGCCTTGCTTTAATCGTCTATTTCTATTCCTATTTCTTAACCTATAACCTATCGAATAATGCCGAGATTAAGGAACATAAATACAAAAAGAGATCGATTACATACGCTTTCATTAAAAAGGAACTCATTCTTCTTTTTAGGGATTCTAACTATTTATTCTCCTTTACTTCTCTCTTATTCGTTGAACCATTATTAACCTATCTTGTCGTTAAAGCCGTTAACACCATCTTTTCGAGTGGCAACATCGCTTATTATGTTGCCGTTGTTCCTAATCTTTTGCCTTTAACGGATGTTTTATTAATGATGCTATTCGGGGCCATTATCTCTTCTGGCGCTTCGAATTATTTAACAAGCGAGAAAAAGAACATCCGTTTCATTAAATCGGTTCCTGTCTCTCCTTTAAAACAGCTCACGATCAAAGTCTTGATTCCTCTTAGTTTATCGATGTTATTCATGTTACTTTCCTGGATTGTTTTAAAATGCACCAATGTTGTTTCTTGGACCACGTTTGTCTTTGGTGGGCTTCTTTGTCTCTTATTGATTGCTCTTGTGAATATCGTCTCTCTTTTCGAACAGCTTAAAATCAAAAGAGGAAAACCAAGAAACTATCTTCTTTCTACTTTATACAGTTACCTTTTACCATTCGTTTTCTTCCTTCTTTCGATACGCATGGCTTATAGCCAAGTGAATATCTATTTGATTTATTTGGTTGGCTTCTTGCTTGTTGTTAGTTCTTCCTTGCCTTTCGTGATTCGTTTAAAAAGCAGAGTCTCTAATCTCTTCTTGGAATTGGAGGTCATCAACTAATGAATAAGAAAAATATCATTATCTTATTGTTGATGCCTTTTATCATTGCTTTAGCATGCTTAACCTCCATCAACATCACCTTCAATTTAATTGATACGGACATTATTGGCATTCGTTGGGATTATCAAGCCAATGAAGCTTATCGTGTATCCGATACGGCCTATGAATTAAAAGCCATTGGCGAAAATCAGAAGAATTATCCGGTGATGAATTCTTCCTTAGTATGGAAAGTTACGAATCTTGATTCTTCCGATACGGAAATACACGCTAAGATTGTCGATGGAAATAAGCTTCTTGCTTTGAAAGCGGGTAACGTTATCATTTCCGTTTCGAATCAAAAAGGGACGGTTCAAAAACAAATGAACGCCTTGATTTATGATAATTCCGCGATTGTGATTAATTCCTTACATAAAGGCAGTGGTTCAAATATTGATAAACGCACCTATTTTGGACAATATGATTTGAAAAACTCCAAGGAAAAGGCTGATGCCACGATTCCTCTTAGTGTGACTTGCTATCCTTCTTCTTTGAAAGAAAACATTGAAGTCTCTTATCTTTCGAAGAACCTTAGCTACGATAAGTCCTCTTCGATTCTTTCGATTCATTCTTCTTTAGAGAATGATGAAGAATCTAAAATCTCTTTCTCTTTTAAAGGGGAAAGCAAAACCGATAGCGAAGTATCTTATTCCTTCCTTGTCGTTAAAGATGGGGTGAATGTCTATTCTTATGATGATTTGATGTATTGCACAAATAAGTCGGAGAATGGTGAAGTAGTTGTCCTACAAACCTCTTTAGAAAGTGAAGAAAACCTTGAAAACAACAAAGACGCGTCTCTTTTTGGCAAGAAAGAAAATGGCAAATGGTCCTTTAAAAACGATGTATATTCCTTTAGCACCCATTGGAACGCTTCCTATATTGCTAAGTGGAACGAATATTGCAAAACCCATAAGGAATATTCACCTATCTCTGATCAAGTTTTAGTCGGTATCCATGTTCAAAAAGATTTCTATGGCAATGGTTACACCCTTAATCTTCATAATTTAACCTATCCTTATTCTTCAACCACCGTTAATGGGGTTATTGTTCCTACCTTAAGCAACGATAACCTTTTTAGAGGACCATTATCTTTCTTCACTCTTGGTGATCCAAACGGCATGCCTCTTGTTACGGCTTATGGACAAGATAATATCGGGATGTATCTTGATGGAGATAATATCACCCTTAATGATATCAACCTTAAAAACTGTGACTTCGGTAATAACCTTTCCAATTTGGAATATGTGGGAACGACTTTAGAAACATATGGTAAAAACATTACCGTGAAAAATTCCCGTATCTCCAATGGCAAAACCGTTATGCGTGCCTATTCTAGCGATGTTCTTTTAGAGAACTCCCTTCTTTCTTATGCAAGAAACTTCCTTCTCTCCCTTGGTTCTTATGAATATCTTCCTGTGGATGAAAGTAGCATTCATCAATATATCGACGATACAGGAAGGAAGACTTCCTCTAATCTTGCGGAATATTGTAAGAGTGGAAGTAGCGCCGATACGATGATGACAAACTTCATCTCTGGAAACGTTACCTCCCACACAAAAGAAGGATTATTCTCTCTCCAAGATGGCTTTGATTATTCGAAGGATGATATTTCTTCCATCTATAAAGGACATATTGAAGTCAAAGACACTTATTTCTATATGAGTAATATTGCTTCGATTGCCTTCGAAAGCATGTTTAATGGCCCTTATCTTTATTCCTCAATCCCATCTTTAATCGGTCAAATCTTTGGCTCTATCTCCTCGGAAGGGAAATCCCTTGTCCCTCTTGAAGCAAAGAATTGTGGGGGTATCTCTTATCCTGTTGAACTGACGATTTCTGGCAAGACACGTTTCTATGATTATAAGAAACAAGAAGGAATGGATCTTACGGGATTAATCCGTGAAAACATCTCGAAGATCGCCAATTCCATCTTACAAGATAAGGAAGTTAATATCACCATTGACGACATCTTCCCGATTAAGAGCCTTCTTTACCGCGAAGCTCGAAAGAAAAAGCTGATTTATCAAGAGAATATCTCTGTTCCAATCGCCTATTATGGAGGAGGGGCAAACTACTCCAAAGTGATTTATAATAGAGATGCGGAAGTGCGTGAGCATATCCAAAACGAAGTAAAAACCGATATGCTTAGTGAACTTCTTGCTCTTGGCGGATCTTCTGTCTCATCAATGACGGGCATCCGTTCCATGATGAAGCGTTGCGTCCTTGCCTGCATAGGCTTCAATGATTTCCGTTTCTCCTTAATAAAAGGAGATGGATACCTTTATGGGGAAACCCCTAAAGTGAGCGATTTGATTTCCAATTCCAAATAAGGAGAAAACAAATGAAAAAAACAATCAAAACAATTTTACTTAGCTTAGGCCTTCTTATGACGCCACTCTCCTTAATGGGATGCACATTCTTTAACACGAACGATTCCGTCGTGAACATTAAAAACATCGATGTGAAGAAAGACCAAGATGGCAATACCATTATCACCATCTATTACACAGACGTGAACTCTGAACCTACAACCTTCACCATCCCTAAAGGCGATGATGGCAAAGAAGGAAATGGCATTAAAAACATCGAATACACCCCGTTAGAGGATGATTCTGGAACAACGGTTACCATCCATTTCACTGATGAAAGCAAAGAGCCTGTTTCTTTTGTCGTTAAAAATGGCGAAGGCAAAAAAGGCGATGATGGCGCAGGTATTTTTGAATTAACCTCCGAAAGAGACGAAGAAAATAAACGTACGGTGATTACGATAACCTTCACCGATGATCGTGATCCGGTCACCTTGTATATACCAGACGGAGAAAAGGGCGAACAAGGTAATTCCGTTCGTACCATTACCCAAACCTTATCTAGCGATGGCACAAAATACATTGTCACTTTCTTAGATGATTTCGGGGATGTGATTTCCAGCATTGAACTCCCTCGTGCGAATTCTTGGCTATCGGGAACAACAACCCCAAGCGATGAGAATGGCAATGATGGGGATTTCTATTTCGAGACAACCCATTATTACGTCTATCAAAAAGTCGGTGGGAAATGGAATAAGGTCGCCGAACTTGGTGCAGCTAAAGAAAACGAAAAAACCCACCAAGTTACTTTTGACGTAAACGACTCCGCTACTGAAAGTGCTCTTATCGTCAGTGGGCAAAAAATCTACACCATCACCGAAGGAATGAATTTCTATTCCTCTGGTTTTGACCTTCCTATGGCTTACCGTGAAGGATACACCTTCTCTGGCTGGATTACTTCAAAGACATATAACGTCACCCTTGGTTTATTCACCAACCTTACGGAAGTCTATAAAGACATGACCTTATACGCTTACTGGACAAAACAATAACAAACATGAAAGAAAGAACCCCTGGCAAACATACCTTATTAGGGACCTTAATCGCCATCATGGCAGTGGTCGGAAGTGTTTCCGTTGGTTTTTCAGCATGGACATTTGGGAATAATGTAGGGGGCGTGAGTGGCGATTTGACCATTAATGCTGATAAAGTAACGGGGAATTATTTTGAAGCGAACATTCTTTCTCCTGCTCTTGTTACGGAATATGGCTTTCTCGTGGATGATACGTTTACAAATTCTTCCACCTTCACGCTTACTTTCAATATCAAAGACTTTCAAGACGTTCTTCAAAGCAAAATCAATTTTGATTTCACTTTAAATTATGATTCCTCAAAGCTTTCTTTTGATATGTTTTCTAAGGATAATTGCGAAGTTTCTCAAACTCTTCGTAATGGAGGTTCTTCCCTTCAATCTTGGGTAGAGCAAAGCCAAGCGTATAGCTTAAAAGGCCATTTTGATTTGGTTTTACCATCCTCTTATCCAGAAAATGGCATCTTTAACGACATTAAAATCAAGGTTAAAAACTTTGATTTTTCAGGTAATAATGGCAAGGCTCTTGCCTCTACATTGCCTTCGCTTAAATTGCATCTAACAACGGTGGTGGGTCTCTAATGAAAACGCTCAATAGAAAAAGATTCATAACTTTATCTGCAATAGCCGCAGGATTCATCTCCTTATTTTCTTTTTGCTTTGGCTCATGGACGTTTGTTCATGACCAGGATGTTGGTTTTGGATTTCAAAACTCTAATGCTCTGCCGGTAGCCTATATTGATGGGAAGGATACCTTAAAATATTCGACAGTTAAAAAAGCTCTAGATGTCGCGGTTAGTGGAGAAACGGTTTATGTAATTCCTGGTGTCACGAATACCGAAAGGGGTACGCTAACTATAAAAAATGGCGTCACATTGAAACTTCCATATGGCGAAAAAACGAGCAAAGATACTTTAAATGCTCTAGAAAATACATTATCAACCGGTACTTTTTCTGATGAAAGCAACGAAAATCTCCTTTCTTCAAACATCAAAATCAATGGAACGTTAATAAATAAAGGAACGTTAGAAATAGGAGCCGAACTAGGCGGAGCAAATGGGGGCACACAACTGGGCTTAGCTGTGGAAGGAAAGTATTCTCAGATAACGCTACTCGGAAACAGTAAAATAGATAATTACGGAACGATTAATTGCTATGGCTACATAAAAGAAACGGAAGTAAATGGAATTAGGCCAACAATCGTAAACTATTCAGGTAGCACCGCATATATGCCTATGTGCGTATATGATTGGAATGGCGGTAGTTACGCCTACGCTTGTAATAAAGCTGATGTTTTACCAATTAACATGTTTGATTTCCCTAATGTAAGGCCATCAATTCAATACAATTATGGCTCTAAACTTCAAGTTTTATTCAGAGTAAATATCTCAAATCCTCTTGCTGTTGGAGGAGACCAACCATGGCGTAGTGTCGATAGGACTAATATCATTGGAAAAATTGAAGACAACAATGCGTTTTTTATGCTCTCTTCCGGAGCGTCTTTAACGTTGGATTATCAAGGGAAGAGTGACATTTATACCACCAATGATGCAAAAATTAATTCTTCTTTAGACGCTTTAAATATAACCAACGTCAAAATTGCAGGGGGCGTAACATTGGGGAATTTGACGATGTCTTTGCAAATTGGCACGCTTAACGCTTCAATCGAAACTTCAAAGGTTCTTTGTCCAATTTCCTACAAATTTGATATAGAAGTTCTCTCTGGTGCCAAACTTACTTTTTCTCAAAAAACTAAGTTTTTAGCTGGATCCAAAATGATGATTGATAAAGGCGCGACCGTTATTTTCAACCAACCATGCGTTTTTTATCAAGAGAATCAAAGTTTGCAGAAAAAAGAATATAACCAATATCCAAATAAATTGAATAAAACGACATTGATTAACAATGGTATCTTAGAACTTAATTCTTCATTTGGCGGATTTATAGATGTGAACGGAATTGATGCCGTTATTAAAACTGCAGGAAATTTTTCCAACAGCATATCATCAAAAGAGGCATCAACATTTACGAAGTTCCTTGATAAATTGCCTGAAGCAGCCACAACGTTTACCATTACAACTAAAACAATTGGCCTTTTGACACAAAATCAATCTGATTCCTGTTTGAAAAAGGAACTTAATAAGGATCTTTATTATTTTTCGATTGATAAAACTGACACTTTCGCTTGGTTAGAAAACAAAATTAGTGTGGCATGTTCATCTGATATAAATAGTTTGGGAAAAAACACTTTGAAAGCACAAATTTCATTGTCATTATCTCCAAATGAAAACTATTTTGACTTAAACACCATAGAATGGAGAATTGTTTCTCAAAAAAGTAGCAGACCCAATCTGTGTCCTGTTAAAGATCAGACCGTTTCAGGAAACGGCAATAAAACGGCGACTTTTACAATTATTAATGCAGATACTAGTTTCCCTGTTTTAGGCTTTAAAGATTATGCAACATGGACATATAAAATAGAGGCTACAATAAAACTTAAAGAAAACCATGGTTCATTTAAATTCACTTCGAACACTTTGGAACTTACCTTTAATTCAAAATAGCTTCCTTCACTCTCTTTTGCTTGTTAATATGAGCAAAATTCTATTTAGAGGTTCCGATAAAATATGATGTTTTTTCTTCCTTTTTGCCTTATATTAATCTTATGAGCAATACTTCTTTTCCTATCATGATAGCCAAGGATGTCCATAAGGATTTCCATAGTGGCGACAATAATGTCGTTAAGGCCGTTAACGGCATGTCTTTTACCATTCTTGAAGGGGAATTAGTTGTTATCGTAGGTCCTTCTGGTGCAGGTAAATCAACTTTATTAAACCTCATTGGTGGAATGGACAATGTTACAAGTGGTTCTCTTGTTGTCGATAAGCAAGAAATCTCTAAATACAACAAGAAACAACTTACGGAATATCGTAGAAATGAAGTAGGTTTTGTCTTTCAGTTCTATAACTTGATGCCAAATTTAACCGCGAAAGAGAATATCGAACTATCCACCGAATTAAAGAAAGACGCGTTAAATCCTGAAACGGTCTTAAAACAAGTTGGCTTAGGAGAAAGAATGAATAACTTCCCTTCCCAGTTATCGGGTGGTGAACAACAAAGAGTCTCGATTGCTAGAGCCCTAGCAAAGAATCCTAAAATCATTCTTTGCGATGAACCAACAGGCGCTTTAGATTATGTGACTGGCAAAGAGATATTAGGCCTTTTATCGAAGGCTTCGCGGGAAGAAAAGAAGACCGTTATTATCGTTACGCATAATAGTGCGCTTACGAAGATGGCTGATCATCTTATCCACGTTAAAAACGGCATGATTACAGAAGATATCCATAATGAGCATCCAATGGATATCCATGAGATTGAGTGGTGAAACTATGAAAGCCTTCACCAAGACTCTTTGGAGAATGTTCAAAGAAAACAAAGGAAGATTGATTGGAAATTCCTTGATTGTTTTAATCTCTTTGGCCTTATCCGCTGGTTTAGCCACCGCGCCAGAACTTTACGAAGAAAGTCTTATCGCGAATAACTATACCAATCAAAACGTTCCTGACATCATCTTAAAGAATAAGACCCAGGATGGTTTTTCTTTAGAAGATGTAGATGAAATCAAAAAAGAAGACAACATCCTAGATGTCCTTCCTCTTTTCCAGATGGATTATCTAAGCGATTCTTCTTATTACCGCATTTCGGTGCAGGATTTAAACTCAAATGTTTCGAAACTAACCATCTTAGAAGGAAAGAAGCCAACCCTTTCCTATGATTTCTCAAAGGAAATCGAAGTCCTTGCATTAGAAGGGAATCGTAACCGTGAAACCTATCAATTAGGGGATGTTGTAGCGTTAAAGCTAAACAGTCTAGAAAAGATGTTCCCTGATTTAGAAGAAGGGGATCTATCCAATCTTCTAGGCTTTGACCATATTTCTTTAAAGGTGGTCGGTATTGTTTCATCTCCTCTATATACTTCCGTTCAAAAAGAGAACGTAATGCTTGAAGGAAAAGAAGAAGAGAGCATAAGTAGCGCTTTCTTCTTAGAGGAATCCCTTCTTCCGGAGAATATTACTGTTCAAATAGGGACAACACCGATTGCTATCCCTCTTAAAAGCATGTTCCATTACACCGATATGGATATTGTTTATCAAAAGAAAAGTGCTTATTTCTCCGATGAATACAAAGAGGAGATGGATAAAAACTCAAAACATTTCCTTGCAAAATATGGTGAAGATAAGGTGAGCGTCCTTACTTTAGAGGAGAATGTCTCTTACAATCTTTTCAAAACCTATAACGGCAAAGTAAAGAAACTATCCTATATCTTCCCTATCTTCTTTATGGTTGTGTGCGCTTTGGTGAACTTAATCACCATTTCACGTCTTATTAAGGAAGAGAGAGCGATGATTGCTACCTATCTTTCTTTAGGCGTATCCCAAAGCAAGATTATTTTCAAATATGTTCTTTTCTCTTCTCTTAGTGTCCTTTTTGGAGGAGTGGCGGGGCTTGCTATTGGCCTTCCTCTTGTGCCTTTTGTTGTTTTACCCGCCTATCAAAGTACCTTTAAATTATCGAATCACCTTCAGATACGTTTCTTTAATTTATCTTCCTACCTTCTTTTTAGCGCTGTCCTTCTTTTATCTATCGGGGTTACTTTATATTGCTCTTTCAAGGCTTTTAAAGAAACGCCTGCTTCCTTGATGAAAAGAGAAGCCCCAAAACCAGGCAAGAAGATCTTGTTTGAAAGAATTCCTTTCTTATGGAACAAGCTTCCTTTCCGTTATAAATCTTCTTTCCGTAACATCTTCCGTCAGAAAAAGAATCTCATTCTTACTTCTTTATCGGTTATTGGCTCTACGGTCTTACTAATGTTAGGCTTTGGCTTATTGGATATTTCCCACGCTTTAAAAGACGACACTCTTTTTGGAAATGTTGCTTCTTCTATGGGATCTATCTCTTTTGTCATTATCCTTTTCGCATTATCGATGGCGATTGTCGTCATTTATTCCCTAGCGAATATGAATATCCAAGATAGGCAAAGAGAGCTGGCGACTTTGAAAGTGCTTGGCTATCACGATAAAGAGTGCTCGTTTTATACCTTCCGTGAAATTATGATTATCTCGATTGGTTCTGCCTTATTGGCTCTTCCGATTAGCGCTCTTTTAATGTATCTCCTTTTCAACTGGCTAGATTTTGGCTCTGTAAGTGATGTCCAATGGTATTCCTATATCTTTTCTTTTGCTATCGTTATTCTTTCGACTGTTTTGGTAAACCTTCTCCTCTATCCAAAAATAAAAACAGTGGATATGAATGATTCCTTGAAAACCCTTGATTAACGTCTTGAAAGAAAGAGTATTCACCCCCTATAATCAGTGAAGAAGGGAAATAGGGAAATTACGACTATGAAAAAACTTTTAAAATACACTGGAATCTGTTCTTTTATCTTAGCATTAATTGCCTTCATTTTAATGCTCGGCACCAATAGCTTAGTATTTAACTATAAGGAAGGTGCTCTTTCTGTCTCCACCAGCATTAGTGGCATTCTTGGAATCTTTGGTGGAACTTACACAATACTGGGTGTAAGCACAACTTGCAATGCAACTTGGTCCGCCATCATTGCTTTTATCCTTATCCTTGTTGCAATGATTATCTTACTCGCTGGCTTTATTTTACCATTACTCAAGATTCATGCCCTTGATAAGGTCGCAGGCATCCTTAATTTCGTGGCTGTTGTTGCTCTTATTGTCGCTGGCATCTTCTTATTCATCGAACTTCCTTGCTTTGCTAAGGCCAATGGAGGAGGAGATACAACTGGTTGGAGCCTTGGTGGTGGCTGGATTGTCGGCGGAATCATGTGCTTATTTGCCGGTGGGGTTGCAATCCTTCCTGCCGTGTTCGATTTCTTAGGAAAGAAAAAATAAAGAGAAAATAGTCCTAAACTCCTTTCTAGAGAAACCACCTCAAGGTGGTTTTTTCTTACCTGTAGGTTCATAATAGAAATATGAAAACAAACGATAAAATCACGAAAGATAACTTAGAGGAAAACTACTCTTTCCTCTCTAAAAAGGTCCTCGAAGACCGTTCGAAAAACTATTCACCCATCATCCTTTCTTTCCGTAATGAGATATTAAGGCAACATTATCCTTTATCCCCACAAGATATGCTTAATCTTGACCTTCTTTATTTCGAATCCTTAAAGGTTGATGGAAAAACCTATATGGGTAGAGAAGCCCTCTATGAAGCCTATTCCCTTCTTCAAAAAATCGAGGTATTCCCGGAAGATAAATTCTCTTTCTATAAAGATCTTGCCATGGATTTTCAAACAATCGAAGATGTTCGAAAAGAACTTGCTTGCTTAAAAGAAGCATCTTTTCTTGCCTCTAAGATTGGAAGAAGAGACGAAGCTATTGCCCTTAAAAAAGACGTTATCTCTCTCGTTTTCCGTTTCAGAGAAGAAGAAAGAAAAGAAGAATTTCCAACCTATGAAGAGCTAATCCTTCAATTCGGGAAAGAAACAGGGAAAGAACTCTTCTCTTTAGAAGAAGAGGAACCCTGCATCCTTTTTGATACGATTGAAAGCAATCCTTTCTATATCCGTCTCATTGATAAAGTAAATCATCGATTATCGGATTATTTCCAAGAGAATCCCAAAGAATTCTCCGAACAGAAATTCAATTCCTTAAAACGCCGTTTCCTTAAAGAGGAAGGCTTGGAATGGAACCCACCCTATACGAATCCAAAACATATTAACAAAGCCTAAATGAAAGAGTTTTCTTTCTTCCAATTAGACATTTAAAAAGATTCGTAACCATCGAAAGAAAGATTTCAGTTGTCCTCAAATTGATGACAACTGATTTTTCTTATAAAATAAACATATGAAGAAAGTATCTATTCGTTATTACTTAGGAAAGCCTGTTAGAGCCTTTTGGGATGAGGAGAAGAAGGAATGGCTTTACTCTGCTACGGATATTTGTCTCATTCTTTCTTCTAGCAAAGACCCTAGACGTTACTGGAACAATCTCAAAAGAAGAAAGGATTCTCTGAGAAACATTACAAGACAAGCATACTTGTATACCAAAGATGGGAAAAGATATTTATCCGACGTTCTTCCAGAAAAAGGAATTCTTCTTTTGACAATGCTCATTTCCCCCAAAGACAATCAGCCCTTAAAAGAATGGATGAATGGATCCTTAGATCCTCTTGATACTCAAAGCAAGAAAAGAGCTTATGAACTCTATGAGAATGATTTGATTAAAGAAGAAGATTTAGGGAAGAGCAAATCCCTTCAACAAATTCATGCCTATCTTTTTGGAGGGCTTTATGATTTTGCGGGGAAAATAAGGAGCAAAACAATTTCAAAAGGAGGATTCGTTTTTGCTAACGGGGATTATCTTCCTGAGACTTTAGAAAATATTGATAAAATGCCTGATTCTACTTTAGAGGAAATCCTCCATAAATACGTAGAAATGAATATTGCTCATCCATTTATGGAAGGAAATGGCAGAAGTACACGTATTTGGCTTGATATGTTATTAAAAAATCGGCTTGGCGTTTGTGTCGATTGGTCCAAAATCGGCAAGAAAGAATACCTCTCGGCAATGGAAAAAAGCCCTTATGATGAAAAAGAAATATTCTCCCTCCTAAAAGGCGCTTTAACGAAAGACATCAACAATCGTGAAGTGTTTTTAAAGGGGATTGATTATTCTTATTATTATGAGGAAATAGATGATTAAGATCCTTAGAAGAGATAAGGTTTATGTTTTGTATAGGACCTAAACTCCTTCAAATTCAACATTTAAAAGATTCATAACAACCGGAAGAAAGATTTCAGTTGTCCTCAAATTGATGACAACTGATTTTTCTTTTTAAGAGATTGCTTTATCAATGTTTTTTCTCTTTGCTAGAAAGCTATTTGAGTAAGTTCAATTAAAAGGATTTAAACGAAAAACATATTATAAAACGTGGTAGGGGTAACATTTTGAAATAAATAAGCAAGAATACTTGACCATAGAGTATCTTGCATAGATGAAAAGACTTTTACAGAATTTACTATCTACCTAATTACCGGTTTGGTGTTCCTCAAAATCTTTATTTATGCTAAATTATTAGAGCATATGGAAAATAAAACCGCGCCTATGACGGAAGAAAGTGTTTCTTCCAACACGGCTGCACCTTTTAAGCTCAACATCAAGCGAACCTGCCTTATTGGCTTCGCCTTCTTTGGAATCTTGTTACTTTGGCAAGTCTATGACTCATGGTGCCCAACTATCCTTACCGACCTCTTTTTGAAGGCCATGTATGGAGTAAGCACGGAGTTTGCTTCTGATGAGCAAGTGCGTTCCCTTCAATACTTAGTAGGGGTCATTATGGCAATGGATAACCTTGCTGCCTTGATTCTTTTGCCTATCTTCGGCCATCTTTCCGATAAGACCCACACAAAGATTGGTAAGAGAATGCCTTATATCTTAGTTGGCACTTTCGTTTGTGCGGTTGCCTTCCCTTTCATCCCTCTTTTCTATCATTTCAACAATATCGTTGGAACGATCTCGATGATGTTTATCGTCGTCATTTTTATGATGATGTATCGTAATCCTGCGGTTGCTTTGATGCCAGATATCACCCCAAAACCACTCCGTTCTAAAGCCAATGGCATTATTAATATCATGGGTTATATCGGTGGGGCGTTTGCAACCGTTGTCGGTATCTTCTTCGTTATGTCCGAATATCTTGGGTCAAAAAAGACCTCGGATGGCTCTTTAGCGGCGCACACTTGGGCGTATCACAATATCTGGGCGATAGAAATTCCTTTCCTTGTCGCCTCCGCTTTAATGCTTATTTCCGCGGTTGTTCTCTTTATTTGCATCAAAGAAAACAAAATCGAAGCGGAAATGAAAGATGAGCTTGCCCGTGGAGAAGAGGTTGCAGCGACTGAGGATAAAGTCGATGATGATAAACCATTAACCAAAGCGAATAAACGTATGCTTTTCTTAATCCTTTTCGCCGAATTCTTCTGGTTTATGGCTGATAACGGTATCGGTACCTTTATGGGCAATTACACCATCTATTATCTTGGCGCTTCCTCATCTAGCAACATGATTAACACCATCGTTGGTGGCGTTGGCTCTGTTCTTGGTTTTGCCATTGGTGGCTATATTGCTGAAAAACTTGGAAGAAAATGGACTATTTTCAGTGGTTTAAGCGTCTCCTTACTTTCTTATGCGGTTTGGTTAATTATGAACTTCACCGTTTTAAGAGAATCTGCCGCTTCCGGATCCTTCCCAATCATTATCTATATCGTTTGGTTCGTAAAAGGTTTTGGCATGTCTTTGGTACATCTAAATTCCTTCCCAATGGTCGTGGAGCTTTGCTCTTCAAAGAAGATTGGTGCCTTCACAGGATATTACTATGCTTCCTCGATGGCTGCTCAAACAGTCACTCCAATCGCCTTAGGATCCTTATTATTAATCCCTGGCTTTGATTTCTCTTTCTTGCCTTTATACGCTCTTGTATGTTTAGGAATCGCTGTCGCAATCTTCGTATTCGTCAAATCCATCAAGAGAGAGAATATTGTCGTGAAGAAAGGCTTTGAAGCCTTCGATGGAGAAGATTAATGCCAGCAATTAATACGCATTACCTCTTTGCTAAGAGACATCTAGAAAAAGAGAATCCTTATCCGAACGCTTTTGTTCTTGCTTCCCAAGGCCCAGACCCATTCTTCTTTTTCGGTCAGTTACCTTGGAAAAGAAAGAACCGCGAACATCGATTAGATATCAATCATTTTGGTATTGGGCTTCATCATGAAGACATTACAAATATCTATGTCGCCATGCTTGAATACGCTAGGAAAAGTGAAGATAAGGAACTCTTATTCTCTTTTATCAAAGGGCTCTTCCTTCATTATGCCCTTGATAGGAATTGCCATCCTTATATCTTCTCTAAAACAGGCTTCTCTGATGATGCTAAATTAGCTCATTTCTATTCTTCGTGCCATACTAAAACAGAATCGGCGATTGATAAAATCCTTGGGGAAAGAGATGGCTCTTGGAAGGAAGACGTGTCCTATTGCTTTACTTCAATAAAAGACGATGAACTCTTGAAAATCAGTCAGATGTTCTATGAAGTAAATCTTTTAACCGATGAATATCCTTTCTTAGAAAAGGATTCTTATTTCAAGTCTGTGAAAGACTATATGTCTGTCATGAAATTCGTAAATAAGCCCCATACTTTCAAGAGATTGTTCACTTCCTTTTTTGGCAAAGAATCGATGGCCTATTCCTTAAATTATCCAAGGAATCTTAAAAAGACCTATGGGGATATCGATTTCCTTAATGAGCAACATTCCTCTTGGCCAGATCCATTTTCAGCCAAAGAAAGAAGAGAATCTTTCTTGGATTTAGAAAAGAATGCCTATGAAGATTATCTTCGACTTCTTCCTCTTTTAGAGAAAGAAATCAAAGGAGAGAATAAAAAGAAAGAAATTCGTAGCTGGGTTGGCTCTTTAACCCATGATGGAGGAAAAGTAGGGGAGAAAATGAAATGTATGTCGCCTCTTTTCACAAAATAATTCCTTCATTAGCAAAATCATTCGAATTGTATAAATTTTCTAACCAATAGAAAGAAAAAACTCTTCTCTTTAGAGAAGGTTCACAAAAAAGTGAATATCCCATACAATAATAAGGTATGGGATTTTTTCGTAGAGGATTCTGGCAAAAACTGGTTATTTATCTAACGGTTGTTTTGCAATTCGGCTTACTTGTCTGGCTTTTTGTCGTTTGGTTTACGGATACTTTAAATGGACCAACTGCTCTAGGTTTCTTAATCTTCTTTATCATTTTGAATTTCCTCTTCGGAATTATGATCGTTTTAGGAGATTCGGAATCTTCCTATAAGATTTCCTGGCTTTTTATCGTGGGGATGTTACCCATTATCGGTCCTCTTTTGTATGCTCTTTTTGCTCATAAGTACCGTACAAAAAGACAAAATAAATATTTCAAAGATTATTTTTCGATTATTTCGAAAGCCGAGAAAAACGAAGATGTTAATCAATTGGCTAAAGAAAGAAGCCTTTCCGGATATCGTGTGACAAAATATCTAGAGAAGGCGACGGATGCGGTTCTTTATGCAAAAAGCGAGCTTTCTTATTTTCCATTTGGGGAAGATATGTTCCCTAAAATGCTTGAAGACTTAAAGAAAGCCAAACATTATATTTTCATTGAATATTTCATTATTACCCCAGGGAAGATGTGGGGTGAAATCCTTGCTATTCTCGAAAAGAAAGTCAAAGAGGGAGTGGATGTCCGTGTTATTTGGGATGATGTTGGGAATATTGCCTCAACTCCTGTTTTATACGATAAAGAGCTTGAAAAACTTGGCATCAAAGCAAGAGTTTATGGAAAAATCCGTCCTTTCATTGATATTCGTTATTCTCAAAGAGACCATCGTAAAATCATGGTCATTGATGGCTATATCGCCTACACTGGCGGAGTCAATTTGGCGGATGAATATATCAATATCAAAAATCGTTTCGGCGTTTGGAAAGATAATGCCATCCGTGTTGAAGGCGAAGCGGTTTATGGTTATACCCTCCTTTTCCTAGCTACATGGAATACCAACTTTGATCCGAAAAACGTTATTGATTACGATTATTATCGACCAAAGACGTATCTTCCAGAAGAAGACAAATATCTGAAAGACGACATTCTCATTCTCCCTTATGGCGATGTTCCTTATGCCGACCATCCAGCAGGGGAAGGCGCCTATCTTTCGATTATCAATAACTCTTCCTCATACGTCTATATCATGACCCCTTATCTTATTCCTACCGAAAAGGTGGTTTCTTCCCTTGTTATGGCAGCCTTATCCGGAGTCGAGGTAAGAATCATCACCCCAGGCATTCCCGATAAAAAGGCAGTGTATCAATTAACAAGGTCGTATTATGGAACTCTTTTGAAAGCGGGGGTGAAAATCTTTGAATTCAAAGAGGGATTTATTCATGCGAAAACCTTTGTTTCCGACGATATGATTTCAACCGTCGGAACAATCAATCTTGACTATAGATCCCTTTATCTTCACTCCGAAAATGGGACGTTGCTTATTGGGGAGAGGATTTCCAAAGAGATTAAAGGCGATTTTCAGAAGACCTTCCTTCGTAGTGAGGAAATATCTTATTCGACTTGGCTAAAATGGAGGAAAAAGAAAAGGTTCCTTTGGGGCATTTTGCGTCTTATCGCACCTTTCTTATAATTATGAACATTTTTGAAGTTGGCTATTGCCGCATTTATCAATTCTTCTTAAATAAAATAGCGATGCCTTTTTTACCCTTCCCTAAGCAAGAGGTCTTGCAAGGGAACTCTTCCTTGTTAGAACTTCCTTCCTTTTTAGAGAAAAAAGGAATCAAAAAGCCATTTATTTTCGTTTCGAATAGCGTTTCTAAAACCTCCCATTATCAGAAGTTCGTTGCTTTGCTTATGGAGAAAGGTTTCCCGTTATTGGAGTTTAAGGAAGTAAAGCAAAACCCTGAAACACCAGTCATTGAAAAGGCAGCCAAAGAAGCCAAAGAAAAAGAAACGGATGCCCTGATTGCTATTGGTGGAGGTTCGATTATTGACACTGCTAAAGCCGTCGGAGCAATGCTAGCAAATCCTAAAAAGAAATTATTGAAGATGCGTGGTCTTCTAAAGGTAAGAAAGAGATTTCCGATGCTTATTGCTATACCTACTACGGCAGGAAGTGGATCGGAAGCAACGATTGCCTCTGTGGTTACTAACCCTTCCAAGAAAGATAAATTCGCGATTAATTCACCAAAACTTCTGCCGCAAGTCGTGCTTTTGGATGACGAACTTCTTCGAAGCCTTCCTCCAAAGATTATTGCCAATACGGGAATGGATACTTTAACGCATGCCTTAGAAGCCTATTTAGGCAATGCCTTAACAACAAAGACCAAGGAAGCCGCTCTCGAATCCATCCTTTTAATTTCCGCTTCCCTTCTTCCCTTCTATCAAAACCCTAACGATGATGTTGCTAGAGAAAACATGCTTAAAGCATCCTATTTAGCAGGTATTGCCTTCACTCGTTCTTATGTTGGATACGTTCACGCTTTAGCTCATTCCTTAGGAGGGGAATATAACCTTCCTCATGGTTACTTGAATGCTGTGCTTTTGCCTCATTTGTTAAGAAAATATGGGAAAAAAGCTTCAAAAAAGCTATCCTATTTAGCGGAGATATTAAACCTTGATAATCAAAAGAAAGAGACCGCTGTTATTGAATATATCGAAGATTTGAAAGAAAAACTCAACATCCCGAAAACCTTCGGCGACATCATTCAAGAAAAAGACATACCTTACTTAGCAAAACACGCTGCTAAAGAGGCTAATCCTCTTTATCCCGTGCCCAAAGAAATGAACCAAAAAGAGCTTGAGGAAATATTAAAGGAGTTAAGCATATGATCGTTGAAAACAAACAAATTAAAGGAATGAATTTCATCACCTTAAAAAATGAAAGGGGGATGGAAGTCACCTTATCAGACTATGGCGCTGGCATCTATCAAATCAAAATCGATGGCCAACCAATGCTTACAGGATTAAAAGACTACGAAGAATGGATGAAGGGCTCTGCTTATCATGGCAAATGCATTGGCAGAATCGCTGGCAGAATTCAAAAAGGCAAACTCTGTTTCAATGGAAAAACCTACCAAATCTCTCAAAATGAAAGAGGAAATACCCTTCATGGAGGAGTTGGAGGTTTCTCATACCAACAATTCAAGACGGATATTGCTCAAGAAAAAGAAAGTGCACGCGTTGATTTCTATTACGATTCACCTGATGGAGATCAAGGCTTCCCAGGCGAAGTCATGCTTCGTGTCCGCTATATCGTTTACGAAAAGAAAAATACCCTCCGTATCGAATTTAAATCCCAAGCTAACCAAGATACCCCAATGGATATTACAGTTCATACGTATTTTGACCTTGGTGGAGAAAAGAATATCCTTGAGCATAATCTCACTATCGATGCCGATGAAATTCTTACTTACGATGATGAATTAATTCCGGATAAATACGTTCAAATTCCTACTTTTATGGATTTAAGAGAAGGAAAACGGATTGGTAAAGTCATTGAAAACGAATATTTCTCTAAACTAGGTGGTTTGGATACTGCCTTCCATAAACTTGACCGCAATAAAGAAACGCCGCACATCGTCTTAGAAAATAAAAACTACAAAGTGAATATTTATTCTTCTTATGATGATGTTGTCATCTTTACAAGCAATTGTCCTCCATTTGGCATGGAAATGAACAATGGAAACATTCAAGAGAAACACTCTTCCATCGCCATTGAACCTCAATATGAGGCATTAGATTTCCCTCGCATGATGGTCAAAAAGAATGGAGTTCAACATAACTTCATCGCTTATGAATTTGAAAAAAAGGAGAACTAAAATGATTGAAAAGACAATAAAAGAACTTCTTAGCTATGCCAAAAGCCACCTTGCTTTAGATACTGAAGATGAAGTTTATTTTAAGAACATCCTTCTTCATCTTTTTAAGAAAGAAACGCCTTACGAAGGAGAAATCGATGAGAAGAGGGTTTCTTCTTTAGAGGTTCCGGATTCTTTGATTCAAGAAATCATCGACTATGAGACAAAAGAAGAGGGTATGACTCCGGAAGAAGCTTTCTTGAAAGCGGACTTCGTTCTTGGTCTTCTTTCTCCAACCCCTTCCAAGGTGAATGAGAAATTCTTTGAATTAGCAAAGAAAAACGATTTAGCCGCTTTGGATTATCTTTATGATCTTTCCATTCGTAATGGCTATTTCCAAAAAACCAAAGTGGAGCAAAACCTCGAATGGGACGCTTCTTTTAAAGATGGGCCATCTCTTAAGATTACGATTAATCTCTCAAAACCTGAGAAAAATAACAAAGACATTGCTAAGCTCTTGACCAAAGTCTCTAGCGATTATCCTAAATGCCGTCTTTGCCATGATAATCTAGGCTTTTATGGGGATGCTAAACATCCAGCCAGAAGCACAATTCGTTTTGTGCCTTTAACCTTAGCAAAGGAAAAATGGTATCTTCAATATTCCCCATATGGTTATTTTGCGAAACATTGCATCTGTTTCAAAGATGAGCACGTTCCAATGAAGATTGAACATCAAACTTTTGTTAGATTGCTTGATTTCGTCGATTTATTCCCATCTTTCTTTATGGGTTCGAACTCTGATCTCCCTATCGTTGGCGGCTCCATTCTTGATCACGAGCATTTTCAAGGAGGCCTTCCTTGCCTTCCTATCTTCCAAGCCAAGAATAAAGAAGAAGTCTATCTATCTGGCAAAGGTAGTAAAGTCTCCATCTTGGATTTCTATGTCTCGGCCTTAAGAATTGAAGGAAAAGACAAGGAGGATGTTATCTCCTTAGCGGACTCTATCTTAAATAAATGGTTACCTTATAACGATATTGAAAACGACATCATCGGAAATGAAAATGGGGTAAGGCATAACGCTTTGACACTTATTTCCGAGAAAAAAGGTGGCGTTTATAATCTGTATCTTCTTTTGAGAAACAATCGTACAAACGAAGAATATCCTGACGGCATCTTCCACGCTCATCCTGAATACTTCTCTATTAAAAAAGAAGGCATTGGCTTAATTGAGGCTGCCGGTTTATTCATTTTGCCAGCCCGTTTAAAAAGGCAAATCGAAGAAGCTAAGCAATCCGCCCGTTTACCAAAAGAAGAATATCTTGCTAAATTCCCTGATATGAAGGACTTTGAAGGAATGATATCCGCTATCCAAAATGGGGAAACGGCAGAAAGCTACATCAATTCCGTTTGCCAAAACATCTTACGAAACGTTGCCGTTTTTAAAGACAACGAAAAAGGATACGCGGGATTCCACAAATTCTTGAAAAGTGTATTTGGAGAATAAGTATGAACAAATTTCGTCAAATTGATAAAATCTTCGAAAAGGAATATTCTATCGAGCCAACAAGACATTTTATGTCCTATGGAAGATTGGAAATTATCGGTAACCATACCGACCATCAAAGAGGACATTGTATCGTTGCAACCTGTTCCCAAGGCATTAAAGGTGCCGTAAAAGAAAGAGATGATGGCATTATTCATTTCTATTCGGAAGGATATGGCTCTTTCGAAGTGGATGTCCATAATCTTGAGATGAAGAAAGAAGAAACAGGCCGTCCTATCTCCCTTGTCAAAGGTGTCTTAAAAGGCTTACAGAATTTCGGCTATGAAATCGGGGGATTTGATTCCGCGATTATTTCCGATATCTATAAAGGAGCGGGGGTTTCCTCTAGCGCTGCTTTCGAACTTTATGTCGCGGAAGTAGAGAATGCTCTCTATAACCAAGGGAAGGTCTCTAAAATCGAGAAAGCCAAGATTGGTCAATATGCTGAAAATGTCTATTTTGGCAAAGCCAGTGGCCTTCTTGACCAATGCGGTTCCTCTTTTGGCGGAGTTTGCTATTTGGATTTCTCTGATTTAACCAATCCAATTGTTGAACCTTTACCTTTCCCTAAATGGCCTCTCAAAATTGTTATCGTCAATCCTGGCTCTTCCCATGCTGGGCTTTCTGATTTGTATTCCGAAATGCCAAACGATATGAAAGATGTGGCAAGAAACGTCTTCCATAAAGAAGTGCTTTCCGAAGTTCCTCTCGAAGAATTCTATCAAAAGATCCATGTTGTAATGATGGAAGAACGCGCCCGCCTTAGAGCCCTTCATTATGTTGGAGAAGATCAAAGAGTCCAAAGAGCGAAAAAAGCCTTTGAAAAAGGAAATTTCGATTGGTTCTTAGAACTCGAGAAAGAAAGTGAACTTTCCCAAATGGCTCTTCTTCATAACGTGATGATTCGAAGAAATTACCAAAATTCCCCACTTGAAGCCGTAGAAAGAGCCTCCCTTTTCTTAAAACGTGGCTCGGCAAGAGTTATGGGTGGTGGATTAGCGGGATCGATCATTTGTTTTGTTCCTGATGAAGAATACGACGCTTTCATGGGAGGGATGAAAAAATATTACCCAAAGAAGAATATTCTTGAAGTCTCTATTCCAGAAGAAGGCGCTCACGAAGAGAAATAACAATGAAGAAAGTTTGTTTAGTTTCCTTAGGTTGCGCTAAAAATCTCGTTGATTCCGAGATGATTTTAGCGATGTTCCCTTTAACCTCATACACCTTAAGCACCTCCCCAAAAGATGCTGATTTAATTATCGTCAATACGTGTGGCTTTATCGAAGCGGCAAAGAAAGAAGCAATCGATACCATCTTAGAAATGGCAAAATATGATGCCAAGCTTGTGGCGGTTGGTTGCTTTGTCGAAAGAAACATGGAGGAATTAAAAGAAGCCATCCCGGAAGTAGATCTTTGGGTGCCTTTAAAAGAATATTCCACCCTTCATACGAGAATCGGCGAACTCATTGGAGAAAAGGACTTATTACCAATCTCTCCTTTAAGAAGAGTTATTTCGACTTCCTCTTATTCCGCCTATCTTCGTATCTCCGATGGATGCGATAACATGTGCGCTTTCTGCGCTATTCCTTATATCCGTGGAAGGATGAAATCCCGTCCATTTGAGGAAATTCTTACCGAAGCAAAGAATTTGAAAGAAGAAGGAATCAAAGAAATCTCCCTCGTTTCTCAAGATCCGATGCATTATGGCAAGGATTTTAAAGAGCATAAGCCAAATATGCTGGATTTAATGAAAGCACTAGACGCTTTAGGTTTCTATTCCATCCGTCTTCTCTATCTTTATCCCGAAGAAGTAACCGATGAAGAACTTGATTTTATTGCATCAAGCAAATCCATCGCACCTTATTTTGATGTCCCGATTCAATGTGCTTCCGATCATGTCTTAAAAGAGATGAATCGTCATGGAACGGTTCAAGATATGAGGGAATTATTCGCCAAGATTCGTGAAAGAATGCCTAAAGCGGTTCTTAGAACAACCCTCATCGCTGGCTTCCCTAACGAAACGGAAGAGGACCATCAAGAAACTCTTTCCTTCATTAAAGAGGTTCGTTTTGATCACCTTGGGGTTTTCACCTATTCCCGTGAAGAAGGAACAGCCGCTTATAAACGGAAAAACCAAATCCCTGAAAAAGTCAAAAAAGCCCGTTACGATGAGTTAATGGAAGAACAACGCCAGATTTCTTTCTCCCTTAACAAAGAGAGAGTAGGGGAAATAATGGAAGGACTTGTCACGGGATACGATGAGATGAAAAAGATGTATTCCCTTCGTTCTTATTGGAATGCCCCAGATGGCATTGATGGAAATATCTTCTTCCATTCCAATAAAACCCTCAAAGAAGGGGACATTGTCAAAGTCAAAATCCTTAAAGCAGGGGTTTATGACCTTCTTGGCGAGCTTCTAGAAGAGTGAAAATACCTTCCTAATGCGAATTAGGAGGGTTTTCTCTTTAAAATAGAGGTTTTCTCTTGCATAGATGAAAAGGATTTTCTATAATCATTTTCGCTGCAAGAAAGCAGCCGTTGCCCCGCTAGTTAAACGGTATAACGGAACCATGGTAAGGTTCAATCCGTAGTTCGACTCTGCGGCGGGGCACCATATAAGAAGCATAGGTTTGATACAGTAATGTCAGACCTTTTTTCTTTGGCGGAAAGGGGATTTTTTCCTTTGTGCCAGTTTTCATGAGACTAGAAGCAGTGAAAATACTTGCTGTTTTCTGGTCTCTTTTATTTTGCCTTTATACTTTTTAACGATTTGGATACTTTTTAACGATTTGAGTAAATGTCGTATCTATTGCGGCCAATGACCTATTAGCATTTAGTATAATGATTACGCTAACGGAGATTAGTCATGGACGAAAAAAGAATAGAAAAAGAAATGAGAGAGTTGGAATTAAAGATTCATTATCACTTTAATGATATCTCTTGGCTTGCTAAGGCTATGGGTTCCATAAAGATAGAAGTTTCTGGTCAGGGTAAGAATGGCTCTGAATACTTTAATGAAGGATTAGCTATTGTTGGCGATGCTATGCTTAAATTGGTTATTGTCGACTATCTATATAGGACTAAGAAGATCAGAACTAAAGGTGAAATAACAACCGCCAAAAGCGACTTAGAGAATAACACAACTATGCATAGGATGATGTTAGGTGAAGGTTTGATTTCGTATTCTTATAACGATCTTCATTTCTACAAAGATTCAAATATTCCAGACCATGAAAAAGTTGTGTGCAAAGAACATGATCCATATGTCGAAGCGATAGTTGGTGCTGTTTATTACGACTCAAACTACGACACAACAAAGAGATGGGTGTTAGAATGGTTACTTCCTTTATTGGAAAGATACAAGATATAGGAGCAAATAAGGGATTATTTTTACGACCATTTCGAAGTTTTCTTGAATGATTCGGCAAAAGTAATAGTCGACTGCAAAAGTGCCGAAATTAGAAAGCGAATGGCAAAGATAAGAATGTCAATATTAGTTCTCCAAACATTTCTAGAAAAACTTCGCTCTAATATTGTTTTTCTCTTGAAAAGAAACGAAGAATGCTTGATAATCATTCATGTAGATGATCCTCGATGAGGCTCTACGACGCTCATATTTCTTGAGTGGTTTCCTTACGGAGCCACCTTTTTGTTTATTTAGGAGGAAAAAATGAAAGAAATCGATGACGTTAAAGAAGCATTAGAACCCACCTTAGAGAAGGAAGGATACACCCTTGCAGATGTTTCTCTCTCGAAAGACAAAGATGGTCTAACCCTTCATGTGTTTATTGACAGAGATTCGCCGATTTCTCTCGATGACATCGTCGCTATAAGTAATATCATCAATCCTATACTCGATCAGAGTGACCCCATCAAATCCCCGTATACATTGGACGTATCGTCCCTTGGGGCAGAGAAGCCGCTCTCCTTAGACAAACTCGAGAAATACGTTGGAAATTATGTCAATTTCCATCTCTCTCATCCTTACAAAGGGCTTAATACTTTAGAAGGAACCCTTCTAGAAGCAAATGAGAATGAAGTGACGCTCGGCATTAAAAACAAAACCCGAGTCCAAAAAGTGATACTGAAACGAGACACTATTGATAGAGCTCGTTTAGCAATTGAATTCTAATTAAAAGAGGAAAAAAACAATGAATGTTGAACAATTCCAAGAGGCTGTAAACGCTATTGCCGATAACAAAGGCGTTAGCCATCAAGCAATCATCAACGCTTTGCACGATGCTCTTCAAATCGCCTACACCCGTTATTTACATGGTGGCAACGACGCAAGAGTCGAAGTAAACATCGATGAGGAAAATGGGCACGTTACCATCGCCCAATTAAAGAAAGTCGTCGAGGAAGTCCAAGATGACTATCTTGAAATTTCTAAAGAAGACGCCTTAATTGATGCCGAAGACAAGATTGATTCCATCAAAGAAGACCTTTCTTTCATGAAATCAAGAAATAACGCTTCAAAGAAAGAGGAGATGAAACACTTAATCTCCTTAATCGAAGAAGAAAAGAAAAACCTCAAAGTTGGCGGAGATTATCGTGTCTATTGCCCATTTGAGACCCTTTCTAAATTAACCGCATCCTCCTTCCGTAGCGTTCTTACCCAAAAGATTGCCGAAGCGGGACATGAGGTTCTTTATGAAATCTATAAAGACCACATTGGTGAATTGGTGACTGGCACTGTCGAAGCTGTTTCTGGCTCTTCCGTTACCGTTAATATCGGTAAAGGAACCACCGAACTTTATAAAGAAGATTTAATCGGTGATGAAGACTTCAAACTTGGCGATATCATCAAAGTCTATATCGAAGAGGTCAAACAAGCCAAAGACGATATGGGACACGGACCAAAAGGACCACAAATCAAAGCCACCCGTTCCACCGAAGGTTTCTTAAAGAGACTCTTTGAAGAGGAAATCCATGAAATCTACGACGGAACCGTCGTTATCAAAGGCATTGCTAGAAGAGCTGGCGTAAGAAGCAAGGTCGCGGTTGCTAGCACTAACGAAGACGTTGATCCAATCGGCGCTTGTATCGGACAAGGCGGCACCCGTATTCAAAAGGTTGTTTCCCAACTTGGCAATTCCAAATACAAAGAGAAGATTGATATCATCCCTTATAGCGATTACACCCCATTATATATTGCCGAAGCAATGCGCCCAGCCAATGTTCTTGGTGTCAAAATCATCGATGAAAACTCTCTTCCTCATCCAACAGCAGCCGTTGTTATCGATGATGAGCAATACGCTGTTGCCATCGGAAAACGTGGATCCAATGCCACTTTAGCTAACAAACTCACCGGATGGAATATCCGTGTTTATAAGAAGAGCGATGCTGAAGCGGAAGGCTTAGAATACACTCCACTTGAAGAAGTTGAAAAGACGGCCGAAGAACTTAAGAAGACAAAGAGCCGTGAGGAATATGCAAAACGTTCTGCTGAAGAACTTGCCAATAAAGCGAATGAACCAGCCGAAGAAGTTACACCTGTTATTCCTGAAGTAAATGAAGACGATGTCGAATTAGAAGAGACACCAGTTGCTTCTGAAGTTGCTCCAACCGAAGAAAAAGTTTCTACCCCAGTGGAAGAAACCCCAGCTCCAGTTAAAGAAGAAGTCAAAGTGGAAGAAACCCCAGTCGTTAAACCTGTTGAAACGACCGAAGTTAAGACCACAAAGACTTTGGATGAGCTTGAAAAAGAACTTTCTCAAAGCAAAGATGAGAAAGAAGATAAGAAAGGTGCCCATAAATTTGGCAAGAGCAAACGTCCTCACAACATCTCTGATAACGAAGTTGCTCGTGTCACTCCAAATGAAGTGCCTGCTAGTGAAGCAATGCCAATCTATTCTGATGAAGAGCTTGCCGAAATCGAGCAAGAAGAAAACGAAATCGATCAAAATGACGATGATTCCATCGATTACGACGATTTCGATGAATACTACGACGATAATAAATAATGATGCTATGCCCACCTTCAAAGGTGGGCAAGCTTCTTAGGAGGAGAATATGGAAAAAGATCCACGTTTGGGATTCTTAGGAATCCTCTATGTCTCTAGAAGAGCCATTATCGGGGAGGATTTCCTATCTCACCTCGATAAAGTAAGATTTGTCGTCAAAGCAAATAATCTTACTTCCAACCAAAGCAAATCCATTGAAAAAATGGTGATTTCCCGTCATATACCTATGGATGATAGTTTCACGTCAGCTGAACTAGGAAACGCCTTAGGATATGATGAAATCAATTTCATTGGCATCGTTGATAAAAAAGCAGCGTTAGCCTATGTAAGTAAATCATTGAAAGGGGCAAAACATGAAGAAAAATAATGCATATGGCTCAAAGAAGAATGACGGACATGTTTCCCGTCAAGCCAACTTTGAATCTCGTCCATTCCAAAAGAAAAAAGAGGAATACGCGAAAGTAAATGGCGGAGTTTTCGTTTATTCGAAACCTCTTTCTGCCGCGGAACTCTCTAAAGCAATTAATGTTCCTGCTAATGCCATCATCAAATTCTTATTTATGAATGGGAAGATGGTTACGATCAACCAAATGCTAGACGATGAAACAATCGGAACCATTTGTTTGGAATTTAACTACGATTTCAAGAAAGAAAAAGTAGTGGATGCAGAACATTTTGAAGATCTCGAAATCGAAGATGATCCAGTCGATTTGAAAGAAAGAGCCCCAATCGTCACCGTTATGGGACACGTCGACCATGGCAAAACCTCTATTATCGACGCTATCCGTCATTCAAATGTCGCAGGTGGAGAAGCAGGTGGCATTTCCCAAGCCATCGGTGCTTATCAAAAAGAAATCCACGGCAAAAAAGTTACCATCATCGATACCCCTGGGCACGCTGCGTTTACCGCAATGAGAGCAAGAGGTGCCGATGTTACGGATATTGTTGTTCTTGTGGTTGCAGCCGATGATGGCGTTATGCCTCAGACTGTTGAGGCCATTAACCACGCTAAAGCAGCAAACTGCCAAATCATTGTTGCCATTAATAAGATGGATAAACCTGGTGCAAATCCTCAAAGAGTCAAAGAGGAACTTATGCAACATGACATCTATGGCGAAGAATATGGTGGAGATGTCTTGATGGTGGAATGCTCTGCAAAAACAGGGCAAGGCTTAAATGACCTTCTTGAAGCGATTCTCTTAAAAGCGGAAATGATGGAATTGAAAGCCAATCCAAATCGTTATGCGATCGGTACGGTATTAGAGGCTAATTTGGATAAAGGAGAAGGACCGAAAGCCACTCTTCTTGTTCAAAATGGCACCTTAAAGAACTCCGACTATGTCGTTGTCGGGGAAATCTATGGAAAAATCCGCCGTATGTCTAACGAATTCGGCACAGTCCTAAAATCTGCTGGTCCATCAACACCAGTTTCGGTTACAGGCTTAAGCGCTGTTCCAAATGCAGGTGACCGTTTTATGGCCTTCCCAACAGAGAGAGAAGCTCGTGAAATTGCCGAAAGAAGAGCTTTGGCAAAGAAAGAAAAAGCCCAAGCTGGCACGGCTGCAATGTCCTTAGAAGATTTGAATAATTTGGTCAATGCCGGAAACATTCAAAACATCAACGTTATCATCAAAGCGGATACGGATGGTTCTGCGGAAGCCTTAAAAGCCTCTCTTGAAAAATTATCCAACGATCAAATCAAGATTAAGGTGATTGCCGCTCAAGCAGGTGCTATTAACGATAGCGATATCCTTTTAGCCCAAGCTTCTGGCGCTCTTATTTATGCTTTCAATATTCGTCCTGATGCTAGAATCGCTCAAAAAGCGGCTGAGGCCCATGTCGAAATCAGACCACATCGTATCATTTACGAATTAATCGATGAAATGACGAACCTTATGAAAGGTATGTATAAAGCCGAAAAAGTGGAAAACGTTACCGGACAAGCCGAGATTCGTCATATCTATAAAATCTCCCACGTTGGTACAGTCGCTGGTGCTTATGTGACCTCCGGACTTATCAAAACCGGTGAGAAAGTCCGCCTCTTAAGAGATGGCGTCATCACTTATGAAGGAAAATTAGGGTCTTTGAAACGTTTCAAAGATGACGTTAAAGAAGTTAAAGAAGGCTATGAATGTGGCTTTACTATCGATAACTTCAATGACTTAAAAGAAGGAGACATCATCGAAGGATACGAGATGGTGGATAAAAAATAATGGCTCAAAGACAAGGAAGAATTAAAGCGCTTATAACCCGCAATATCTCGGATATTCTTACCTTTGAGTTAAAAAACCCTAAGGTTGGTCTTCCTTCTGTGAACCACGTAGAAATCAACAGTGATAATTCCCTTGCTAGAGTATATGTTTCCTTCATGGGTGCAAAAAATCCTGAGAAACATATCGAGGAATTGAATCGTTGCAAAGGCTTTGTGCGTTCTTCTCTTGCAAAAAGGATGGATGTTTACAAAGTTCCAGATATTCTCTTTGTCTACGATACAAGGTTTGACGATGAAGAAAGAATCAATTCTCTTCTAAAGAAAGAGGAAGAAGATATTCAAAACGCAAAAAAGGGATCCTGTGATTAATTCACAGGATTTTTAATAGGCCTATACGTCTTTTTCTTCAAAATGAGGATGATAGGCTTCTTTTTCTAAGACAGAGAATATCACTTACGTGAGAAAATTAAGGTACAAGTTAACCCCAATAGTGGCTATAAGGTAAGCAATGTGGCGCTTAATATTCTTTAGAAAACAAAGAAAAAGAGAGCATGTCATCTAAGTTGCTCTTTTCTTTTAGAATCTAGAAGTATTTTGTTTTAAAGATGTAATGGAGCCCTTCGATAGAGAAATCTCTTTTCTTTTGGAAAGAAGAAGATTCCGCGATATCTTTTCTTGCTCCTTTAAGAATAAAGGTGGCAGGAATGGATTTCTTTGATATCTCATGTACAAGTTCTTTGATGGCAAGAACCTGACTTTCTTTGTCTCCATCTAAGTTAAATATTTCATAGATGTGATTACGGAGCATTCGGTAAGAGATTTCTCCGACCTTTTTGTGTTTCTTTAAGATAAGGAAATCGATCTCTCCTTCTTTTCTTTTCTTTTGGGAAAGCTTTGTCCCTCTCATTTCCAAAGGAGAGACGATCCTTTTTAAGGAATACTCTTTATTTTCTTCAATCGTTGTCTCTAAGTAAGAGAAAGGTAATTCAAATCCGTCGTAATTTAAAAGACTTTTGAAGAGATTTTTCTTATAGTCTGGGTTCTTCTTATATAAAGAGGATAAGAACTCTTTGGTATCTTCTCTTTCTGTGTGGTGGTTAGCTGGACAAGCTAAATCTAAGATAGGGAAGTCCATTTCTTTTGCAAGGGAACGAATTTCTTTCTCCTCAACATTAAATAAAGGACGAATAAAGTTGATCCCTTGTTTCTCCCAAACCATTTTTGGAGTGAAAGTGGATACCTTCCCAGAATGGAGAATATTCATAAATAAGGTTTCTAAAAGATCGTCTTGATGATGGGCGAAGGCTATCTTGTTTGCTTTCTTTTTCTCTGCGACATCCTTCATTGCGGCTTTTTTCATTCTCGAACAAAGAGAACAAGAAAGGTGCTTGCCTGGTTTTGTGTGTGCTTCTAAAGCAGGATAAACAAAGCGGGCATCGATGATTTCAAGTTCTAATCCAAGAGAAGAAACAAAATCTTTCAATGGTTGGAAGTTATATGTTTCTTGGAAACCTAAATCTAATAAAACAGGATAAAGGGTAAAGTTCTTTTTCGCAAAACGACCATAAAGAGATAATGCGTATAACAACGTTAAAGAATCTTTTCCGCCGGAGATTCCCACGACGATTTTGTCTCCTTCATCAATAAGAGAATAATTTTGATCTGCATTCCTTAACGAGGAGAGGATATTTCTTAAATGATAACTGACCATACATATTTATTTTAACAATATCAAATCAAGATAAACATGGTGATTACTATTTATTTAGGGAGAATTATTATGAAAAAAGAAAAAGTAATTGCATGTTTTTTCTTACTACTAGCAAGTTTGACTTCTTGTGCATCTTCAGCAAAAAGCGCCTTAAAAGATCTTTATCAAGAAACGAAATCGTCTGGCTTTTTAGGAAACCCATATACGGGTACGCTTCATCCATCCGACAATGAAAACGAAGTCATTCTTTCTACCACGTACTATTTTGTTCCTCCAAAAGCATCATACGGTTATGACGCCATAGTTGGAGTTTATTTTAACGAAAAGGGATTTGATAATAAAGCGTATGATGTTATTCTCGGCTTAAGAAGAAACGAGAAAGACTATTTTATCGGATCGTCTTTCTTATCAAAAAAGCATAAAATGGGAACCAACGCTTTCTATTTTGATAAGAAAGTAACCTACAATGGCTTCTCTGCCGATTTTGATACGAACAAGGCGCTTTTGGCTTCTCTTGCTTCTTCAATAGATAAGGCGCTTGCTTATATCATGGATGGTTATAGGGAAACTGTTGAAAAAGACTTCAAAGTTCTTCTTCCTGACTTCTGATTCTCTACAATATATCTTCTTTTCCTCTTATAATAGAGGATATGAATGACGGAATTATTTTATTAAACAAAGACAAAGGCATGACCTCTCGCAATGTCGATAATGCGATAGGTCATCTTTTTCATACAAAAAGAGTGGGGCATTTAGGCACCCTCGATCCTTTTGCGACTGGATTATTGGTTATTGGCGTTAATAAAGGCACTAAATTTTTAACCTATCTTGATGATTCAAAGAAAACGTATGTTGCAAAGCTTCATTTAGGAAAGAAAACATCAACCGGGGATATAGACGGAGAAATACTCGAAGAGAAAGAGGTTCCTAACTTTAGCCAAAAGGAAATCGAGGAAGTTTTCTCTTACTTTTTAGGGGAAGGAGAACAAATTCCTCCGATGACATCTGCGATTAAAATCGATGGTGTTCCTCTTTATAAGAAAGCCCATAAAGGAATTGAAGTGGAGAGAAAACCACGTAAAGTCTTTATCTATTCGCTTAAATTCATCTCTTTAGAAAAGAATGTTCTAACTTTTGAAACGGAAGTCTCTCGTGGAACCTATATCCGTGTTTTAGGCGAAGATATTGCAAAGAAATTAGGCAATATCGGTTATTTAGAGGAGTTAGAAAGAACATCCTTGGGTAATTTTTCCTTAAAAGACGCGGTTAAATTGGATTCCTTAAACGAAAATTCTTTAATCGATGCTAGCCCATACCTCCCTTTTCCTGCCTATCAAATCCAAGATGAAGAAGAATATAAGGAAGTCCTTAACGGAGTCATGCTCTATGTTGGAAAGTATTTAGGGGAAAGTATCGTTGTTAAAAAAGGCGAAATGGCTTTAGCAATCTATAAAAAGGTAGAAGATACATTGGTTTATAAGCCAGAAAGAGGCTTATTTTAATGGAAAGAATTTTCTTTTCTTTAGGAGATAATATCCCTCAATTAGAAGGAGGATCTCTTCTTTTAGGCTATTTTGATGGAGTCCATTTAGGACATCAAGAACTTATCAAGAAAGCTAAATCTTTGACGAAAAAAACTGGCGTTCTTCTTTTTGATAAGAATTTAGCCAGCCTTCTTCCCAATACTGGCAAGTCTTTAAAAGAATTGACTTCTTTAGAGGACAAACTAGATTTATTCGAACGTTTTGGCATTGATTATGCCTATATTATCCATACCGATCTTTCTTTTTTATCTCTTAGCAAAGAGGAATTCGTTCAAAAAGTCCTCCAAAAAATCTCTCCCTCTTATTTAGTTGTTGGGGAAGATTACTCTTTTGGGAAAGGAAAAGAAGGGAAAGTGGAATATTTAAAGAATTTCTTCCACGTTTCCGTTTGCCCTTTATTGGAAGATCGTTATGGCAAAATATCCTCCAGAACGATTGTTTCTTTCCTAGAAGAAGGAAAAATCAAGGAGGCGAATTCCGAGCTTGGCTACCTTTATTCTTTAAAGGGTAAGGTGGTTCCTGGACTTAGAAATGGAAGAAAGATTTCTTTTCCGACTGTCAATTTAGAAGAAAATGACTCTTACGTTATTCCTAAACGTGGGGTATATGCTGGATATACTTGGGTGGAGAATAAAAAATATCCATCGATTATCAATATCGGGAATAATCCGACAATAGGCCTTCTTCATCATGATTTGATTGAAAGCCATCTTCTTTCTTTCGATCAAGACATTTACGGAAAAGTAATAAAGATTGAATTTCTGGATTTCCTTCGGGAAGAGAAAAAGTTCTCATCCTTAGAAGAATTAAAAGAACAATTAAAAAAAGATAAGGCCTTCTTCGCTAGCAAATAGGGCCTTATCCAAAAAGGAAAAACTGCTTATGAGGCAGCCTAAGGAATTATTTTCCTTATTATTTTTGTAGCGCTTCCTTTTCAGCTTTTTGGTGAGCGTCGAATTTCTTTCTCTCAGAAGTATCTAAGATTCTCTTTCTCATACGGATGACATGTGGAGTGATTTCGACGAGTTCATCGGAATTGATGTAATCGAGACATGCTTCCAAAGACATCTTACGTGGAGCTTTTAAGACAATCATAAGCTCTCTTGTCGAAGAACGAACGTTGGTCATTGGCTTTGCTTGAGTGCAATTTACAGCAAGATCGACAGGATAACGATGTTCGCCAACAATCATGCCTTCATAGCAGATATCTCCAGGGACGATAAACATCGTTCCGTGTTCTTCAACCTTTTGAAGAGCGTAAGAAGTAGCTTCGTTTTGTCCCTTATCCGTCGAAACAAGAACGCCGATATTTCTTTCGCCAATATCCGTTTTTAACATTGGACGATATTCTTTGAACATATGGTTGATAATGCCATATCCCTTTGTCATCGTCATAAAGTTGGAGATGAAACCGATTAATCCACGGGAAGGAATCACGTAATTTAAACGAGTGGTGCTTCCGGAATCATTCATATCAACAAGGGAGGCTCCTCTTTCACCCAAAGTGGTCATCATATCGCCAACGAATTCATTTGGAACATCGATTTGAAGATCTTCGAATGGCTCGCATTTAACGCCATCGATGATTTTGGTGATAACTTGAGGTTTGGAAACTTCAAGTTCGTACCCTTCACGACGCATGGTTTCGATTAAAACGCCTAAATGCAATTCGCCACGTCCAGAAACAACCCATCTTTCGGAGTTTGGAATACGAGCGAATTTCAAAGAAACGTCTCTTTGCGTTTCTTCATAAAGTCTTTCTTCCAAAACACGAGCGGTAACTTTCTTGCCATCTTGTCCTCTTAATGGAGAAGTGTTGGTTCCAAATTCCATTTGAAGGGTCGGTTCATCAACACGAAGAGGAGGTAAGGCTTCAACGAGGGAAGGATCGCAAATCGTATCGGAAACACCCATATCTGGGAGACCAGCGATACCGCAGATATCACCACATTCAACTTCGTTTACTTCATTCTTGCTCATGCCATAGAAGGTATAAAGCTTCATAACTTTGAAGTTCGTCTTTGTTCCATCTTTTCTTAAATCGGTTAATGTATCGCCAACATGAACGTGTCCTCTACGAATGGTGCCGATACCGATTCTTCCGACGAAATCGTTATAATCCAAAAGAGCAGATTGCCATTGGAAAGGCAAACTTGGGTCACATTGTGGGGCAGGAATATTTTTGACAATCAAATCAAAAAGACAATCCATGCCAGGTTTTTGGGTCTTTGGATCTGGGTCCAAAGAGGAAGTGTTATTTAAAGCGGAAACATAGCAAACAGGGAAATCAAGTAAATCATCTGGTGCGCCAAGTTCGATGAAAAGATCCAAAACTTCATCCACGGCTTTTTGTGGATCGGCGTTTGGACGGTCGACTTTGTTAATAACAACGATTGGGCGAATATGGTTTTGCAAAGCGTTTTTCAAAACAAAACGTGTTTGAGGCATTGTTCCTTCATAAGCGTCTACTAAAAGAAGGCAACCATCGACCATGTGCATAATACGTTCGACCTCTCCTCCGAAATCGGCGTGCCCTGGGGTGTCGACGATATTAATTTTTGTATCATTCCATTTAACAGCGGTGGTCTTCGCTAAAATGGTGATTCCTCTTTCATGCTCAAGAGGGTTAGAATCCATCATTCTGTCTTGAACTTCTTCGTTATCACGGAAGGTGTGAGAAGAAGTGAGTAAGGAGTTAACCAAGGTTGTTTTTCCATGGTCAACGTGAGCGATAATCGCAATATTACGCATGTTCATAGTGTTTCCTCCTAGAAAAGTGCCTTAAGAATTTTATTCTCACGCGTGCGTGCAAGCAAACAATTTTTATCGTGTAAGCGTTTCATTAACGAAAAATATATTGAAACAAGGTTCTTTTTTACCTAAAATACTCAATGCAGCTTGCCCTTGTTTGGCCACTCTCTTTGACCAAGCTTAGACAAGGCTAAGACGATTCGAAAGGAGAAAAAACATGTTAACAAAAGAAGAAAAGAACGTCATTATCCAAAAATTCGGAAAGGATCAAAAAGACACTGGTAGCACCCAAGTCCAAGTCGCTATCCTCACTAAAAGAATTTCTGAATTAACCGCTCACTTAAAGAACAATAAAGGCGACGCTGTTGCCAAACGTTCCTTAACTGAACTCGTTGGAAAACGTCACGCTCTCTTATCCTATCTTGAGAAAAACGATCATGAAGCATATGCTGCTTTGATCGAATCCCTCAAACTTCGTAAATAAGCTTTATAGCAGTTTATTTAGCCCTGTCTGAACTGTACCCCAAATCCTGGACAAAACCAGGAAAGGGGTATTTTTCATGAAATACACATTTGAATTTAAACTTGATTGCGTAGACAAGTATAAAAGGCACGCAAGGGTAGAAATCCCACCAGGCGTCAAGAGCAAGAGGGATTTTTTAAGACATGTCCGCGGTTGGGCCAAAAGATATGAAGATCTGGGAATCGACGGCCTGAAGCACCCCGGAACCAATAAGAAATGGACGGCCGCTGAACGATTCGAGCTGGTTTCGAAGGTCCTTGCCGGCAATTCGCTAAGAAGCGTTGCGATGGGAGCCAATATTGATTCAGGCCAGCTTTATCAATGGGTGAGAAAGTATCGTGAAAACGGCATGGATGGTTTAGAATGTCGGGCAGGAAGAAAGCGTAAGGGACCCGATATGCCAAAGAAAAAGAAAGTCAAGCTAGCGCCGTCAGAGAAGGAAGAGCTGGAGCTGCTCAGAGCGAGAAACGAGTACCTGGAAGCGGAGAACGCTTACCTAAAAAACTCGATGCCTTGGTGATGAAGAGGGGCGCCGCGCATCCCAAGGCGAAAAAGCAAAAGCGATCAAGGAAATGATGGACCCCAGCCAGGGGTTCAGACTGCCGACATTGCTGAAAGCGGCCTCGCTGTCCAAGTCGACCTACTATTTTGAGATAGGCAAGCCAGACATGGATGCAAAGAACCGGGAGGCAATCGAGCTGATCCAGGCCATCTTCAAGGAAAACAAGCGCCGTTACGGCGTCAGGAGAGTGACTATTGAGCTCAGCTCAAGATTGAGGGAAAAGTACAAGGACAGGGCCACCGCCGTAAACCACAAAAAGGTCCAAAGGATAATGGGGAGGCTGGGCTTGAGGGCGATTACGCCAAAGGTCAAATACCATTCGTACATGGGGACCGTAGGCGCCGTCGCGGACAATGTTATCAATCGCGATTTCTCGGCGACCAAGCCGAACGAAAAGTGGACAACCGACGTCTCGCAGTTCAACTGCCCGTTCGGGAAAGCGTACCTATCACCCATATTAGATATGTTTGGAACCGATATCGTGGCATGGGATTTGTCGCTATCGCCAAACTTTGAGCAAACCAATCGGATGCTGGACGAGGCCTTCGAGAAAAACCCAAACTTAGAAGGGCTCATATTCCACAGCGATCAAGGGTGGCAATATCAAATGAAGCGATATGGCGAGAGGCTCAAGGACAAGGGGATTGTGCAATCCATGTCCAGGAAGGGGAATTGCATCGACAACTGCATCATGGAGACTTTCTTCGGGACGTTGAAAAGGGAAATGTTTTATGGCCGCGAGCATCTGTTTCAAACGTTTGAGCAGCTCAAGCGGGCGATTGGCGAATACATCGATTACTACAATAATAGGAGGATTAAGGAGAGAACAAAATGGATGCCTCCGGCCAAATTTAGGGAAGCATCCATGGTAGGTATGATATAATGCGATTAACTAGTCCAGGATTTGGGGTACAGTTCAGTCTTATTGCAGGGCTTTTTTCTTTGAAAAAGCCAATTTTATGGTAAACACACTTTTTTCTTCCTAAAGTTTGTATCGTGGCTTTCTTTGATGTGCTAAACTAGATAAGTATTACAAAAAGGAAAAAAGAATGAGTAAACAAGTATTCCAAATGGAATTTGAAGGTCGTCACCTTCAAATCGAAACCGGAGAGATCGCCAAACAAGCCGACGGCGCGGTCTTAGTCCGTTTCGGTGACACAGTCGTTTTATCAACGGCTTGCTGCGCCGATGAACCAAAAGGAGGAGATTTCTTCCCTCTTACTGTCGACTATATCGAAAAACAATACGCTTCTGGTAAAATTCCTCAAAGTTTTTTAAGAAGAGAAGGATCCCCAGACGCACATCAAACCTTAAGTGCCCGTTTAATTGACCGTCCAATCCGTCCTTTATTCGCCGAAGGTTTCCGTAACGAAGTTCAAATCGTGAACACCGTTATGTCCTGTGACCCAGCCGCTCCACAAGAAATGGCTGCTATGCTCGGCGCTTCTTTAGCACTTTGCATTTCTAACATTCCATTCGATGGCCCAATCGCTGGCGTTGTCGTTGGAAGAATCAATGGTCAAATGATTATTGACCCAAGTGTCGAAGAAAAAGCACTCTCCGATATTAACTTAACTGTTGCTGGTACCAAAGATGCCATCATGATGGTCGAAGCTGGTGCAGCCGAAGTTCCAGAAGAAGAAATGCTTGACGCTATCATGTTTGGTCATGAAGCTATCAAGAAACTTTGTGCTTTCCAAGAAGAAATCATTAAAGCGGTTGGCAAGCCAAAACGCCACATCGATCTTTATGCTCCAGATGAAACCATTAAGAACGACATCTATTCTCGTATCAATGATCGCATGGTCGATGCTATCGATCACACGATGGATAAGCTTGAAAGACAAGACAAGATCGATGCTTTGAAGAATGAAATCCTTGATGATTATGACGCAAGAGAATATGCCAACGAAAAAGAGCATGCTCAAACCATGCTTATGGTCGAAGATATTCTCGAAGGAATGGTCGCAAAAGAAGTTCGTCGTCTTATCATTGAAGATAAGGTTAGACCAGATGGCCGTAAAGTCGATGAGATCCGTCCATTAAACGCCCAAATCGATTTGCTTCCAAGAGCTCATGGTTCGGCTATGTTCACCCGTGGACAAACCCAAGTCATTTCGACTACAACCTTAGGCCCTCTTTCTGATGCTCAAATCATTGATTCTCTTACTGGCGAAGCTGATAAGACCTTCATGCATCAATATAACTTCCCACCATATTCTGTCGGTGAAATTGGCAGAATGGGCCGTCCAGGTCGTCGTGAAATTGGACATGGTGCCTTAGGTGAGAGAGCTCTTAGCTATGTGATTCCTTCGATTGAGGATTTCCCTTATACAATTCGTTGCGTTGCTGATGTTGTGGAATCTAACGGTTCTTCTTCTCAAGCTTCGATTTGCGCTTCTTGCTTGTCCCTTATGGCAGCAGGTGTCCCAATCAAGAACGTTGTTTCTGGTATTGCCATGGGCTTAATCACTGATGATCCAAGCCGTGCACCAGATAAAGAGAACAATCATTACACCATCCTTACCGATATCCAAGGCATGGAAGATCACTTCGGTGATATGGACTTCAAATGTGCTGGTACCGTGAAAGGCATTACCGCCCTTCAAATGGATATTAAGATCCATGGCGTTACAAGAGATGTTCTTTCTGAAGCTCTTGCCCAAGCTAACAAAGCACGTGCTGAGATTCGTGAAGTGATGGAAGCTTGCATCCCTGAACCACGTAAAGAAGTCAGCAAATATGCCCCTAAGATGGTTACCTTCCATATTGATCCAGATAAGATCCGTGATGTTATCGGAACAGGCGGAAAGGTGATTAACGATATCATCGCCTCTTGCGGACAAGTGAAGATTGATGTTGAAGATTCTGGCAAAGTCACCATTTATCACACCGATAAAGAGATGATTGAAAAAGCCAAACAAAGAATCGACGATATCGTCCGTGAAGCTAAAGTTGGTGAAATTTATGAAGGAAAGGTTACTCGTGTTGAAAACTACGGTGCCTTCGTCAACCTCTTTGGCGATACCGATGGACTTTGCCACGTATCCCGCTTAGATTGGAAATATATCGATGATGCAACAAATGTCGTCAAAGTCGGCGATGTTCTCAAAGTTGTCGTTATTGGCTTAGAGGATGGAAAGATCAAACTCTCTCATCGTGAATTCATCGAAAAACCAGCCGATTATGTGGAACGCCCAGCAAGAAGTGAACGTCCAGCCAGTAAAGGTGGCAAGGATAACGGACACCGTCCATCCAACCACAACGGCCCACGTAATAACAACCGTCACTAATTCTCTTTGCATTTGACCTCACTCTTGAGTGGGGTCTTTTCTTTTTGAACTTTTTACCGATTATTTTATTCCAAAATGTAAGCCCTTTCTTTATAATAGAAATATTATGTTGGACGTATTAATTATAGGAGCTGGAGCGGTTGGTTCTTTTATTGCCAGGAGCCTTTCACGTTATGAGCTCGATATTTTGGTTCTTGAAAAAGAAAATGATGTTGGCAATGTGACTTCGATGGCAAATTCTGCCATATGCCATTCTGGATACGATCCCTTACCTGGAAGCAGAAAAGCCAAATTCAATGTTCTTGGAAACAGAATGATGAAAAAGGTTTGTGAAGAACTGGATGTGCCTTTTTTCGGTTGCGGAACCTTGACGATTGCCTTAGAAGAAGGTCAGATTCCTCTTTTAAAAGATTTAAAAAATAGAGGGGAAATGAATGGCGTTCCAACAGAGCTTCTTACAAAAGAAGAGGTCCAAAAGATGGAACCGAATATCAATCCGGAAGTGAAAGGAGCTCTTTTTTGCCCAACAGGAGCGATTATCTCTCCTTTTGAGTTAACGGCACATGCGATGGAAAACGCGTGCGATAATGGTGTGAAACTTCACTTGGATGAAGAAGTCGTTTCCATTACTCCTTTAGAAAACGGTGCTTTTTTATGTAAAACCAATAAAGGTAGCTATGAAAGCAAGGTTGTTATCAATGCGGCAGGCCTTCATTCGGATGATATTGCAAAGATGATTGAGCCTATCTCATGGCGCATTATTCCTCGAAAAGGCGAATATTTTGTTTTGGATCACTATGCAAAAGGCTTGGTAAATCATGTTCTTTTCCCATTGCCATCCGAAAAAGGAAAAGGAATTTTGGTTACGATGACCACATCCGGCAATTATCTAGTGGGGCCATCTAGCGAAGTTCAAAACGAAAAAGAAGACTTCTCAACGGATACAATGACTTTGAATAATATTAGAAAAGAAGCAACAAAACTTGTTCCGAATATTCCTTTCAATCAGCAAATTCGTGTTTTTGCTGGTGTTAGAGCGACCCCATCAACGCATGATTTCATCATTGAAGCATCCAAGACTTATCCACATTTTATCAATGTTGCAGGTATTGAATCGCCTGGTTTGGCTTCTTCTCCAGCCATTGGAGAATATGTGGCTAAGGAACTTGTAGGAAACATCTTTCCTTTAAAGGAAAAAGAAAACTACAACCCACGCGTTCGTCCATATCAAAAATTGAAGGAAATGAGCATTGAAGAAAGAAATAAACTCATTCAAGAAAATAAAGATTATGGCCATATTATCTGCGATTGCGAGAAAATCTCTGTCGGAGAAATAATGGATGTGCTTTCTCGAAGTATTCCTGTTAAGACCATTAAGGGCGTAAAGAAAAGAACCCGTGCTGGTTTTGGCAAATGCCAAGGAGGTTTTTGCCAGCCAAAAGTCATTTCTTTGCTAGCCAAGAAGTGGAATATCTCTCCTTTAGAAGTTCTTTATGATAAGGATGATAGCGAGATTTTAGAATACGAAGTCAAGAAGGAGGAAGGAAGATGAAAAAAAGAGATTTGCTTATCATCGGTGGCGGAAGTGCCGGCATGGCCGCAGCTTTAGCAGCCTATGATAAAGGAATAAGAGACATCCTCATTCTTGAAAGAAATGAATTTTTAGGCGGTATTTTAAACCAATGCATCCATAACGGATTCGGTTTGGCCTTATTTAAAGAAGAGCTAACCGGACCAGAATTTGCGGATCGTTTTATCGAAAAGATAAAAGAAAAAGGAATCGAATATAAACTAAACACCTATGTTACATCGATTTCATCGGATAAAATTGTTACCTTTTCTTCCGAAGACGGAGGTATAGAAGAAATTCAAGCGAAAGCAATCGTTATGGCTGCTGGGTGTTATGAAAGAAATGCAGGCGCTATCGGAATTCCCGGTGATAGACCGGCGGGTATTCTAACAGCTGGGCAAGCCCAATTGTTTTTAAACGAATATGGCTATATGGTCGGCAAGCGCGTTTTTATCCTTGGAAGCGGCGATATTGGCTTAATTATGGCTAGACGTCTTACCTTAGAAGGAGCAAAGGTCCTTGGCGTAGCCGAAATTTGTCCTTGGTCAAACGGGCTTAACCGTAATATGGTTCAATGCCTCTATGATTATGATATCCCTTTATATTTAAGCCATACGGTTATAAAAGCGGAAGGAAAATCCCGTTTAGAGAAGGTCGTCATTGCTCAAGTGGATGATAAAAAGCAACCTATTGTCGGTACGGAAAAAGAGTTTGATTGCGATACTTTGATTCTTTCTATTGGATTAATTCCTAACAATGATTTATTAAAAGATGCGGGCGCAAAAACTTCTTCATCTCGTGGTGCATTAGTCAATGAAAACTATGAAACAACCATTCCTGGAATCTTTAGCTGCGGCAATGTCCTTCATGTCCATGATTTGGTCGATAATGTT
>ULYE01030337.1_pt1 | contig 58808 bp, 52 predicted proteins | sample 1961921 | NCBI WGS metagenome assembly ULYE01 (sample SAMEA4835856, study PRJEB28245) | human gut metagenome | biome: gut microbiome; material: fecal sample | place: Denmark | collected 2008 | reverse complement strand
TGAGGCACGGAAATCGATTAAAATTGATGCGTAATGACTATAAAATGAGGCCCTTTTTCTTTTACGTCATATTTATGGTAGAATATTTGCCTAAAAGGAGGAGATGCTCTTTGCCAACTTGGATTATCTACTTATTGCTCACGATTCTCCTTGTTATTCTTTCCGCTTTCTTCTCTTTGGTGGAGACCGTCTTTTCTTCGATTAATCGTTTTAAATTTGAAGTTAAAGCAAACAATGGCTCGAAAAATGCCAAACTCGTTCTTTGGGTGGACGATCATTTTGATTCTACGTTAGTCACTGTTTTAATTGGTAATAACGCTGTATCCGTCGTTCTTTCAATGGTTACGACTTTCCTTTTTGTCGATAATCTTTTGACGATGCTTGATAACTCCCTTGCTTCTTTGATAGGTTCACTTGTTATTACCATTATCCTTTATATTTTTGGCGAAACATTACCAAAGATTATCGGAAGACAAATTCCGAATAAAATCGCGACATGGGCTGCTTATCCTTTATCCGCATTGATCATTCTTTTATATCCTATTACAGCTTTATTCCGTGGTATTTCCTTTGTTTTCAAAAAGATTTTTAAATCCGCGCCTGAACCTGAAATGACCGAAGAAGAATTTCAAAATGTCATTGAATTTAATGAGAACCATGGTGTTTTAGAAGAAAATGAGAGTGAAATCATTCAAAATTCCTTGGATTTTAGTGATACGAAAGTTAAAGAAATATTTACCCCAAGAGAGAAGATGTTTACCATCAACTTAAAGAATCTTTCATTAGATAAGCTCGTGGAAATCATTTGCTCAACCTCCTATTCTCGTATCCCTGTCTATTATGACAATCCAAACAAGATTGTTGGTATCCTTCTAGTGAAGAATTTCCTTGCTGATTATCTAGATGATAAAACAGTGAAGACGGATCTAAACGATTCCATAGAAAAGCCTTTTATTGTTTCTCCTAACGTTACTATCGATGAATTGGTTGATGGCTTCCAAAAACAAAGAAAACAAATTGCTTTGGTATACCGTAACAATGTGCTTTTAGGCATGGTTACGATGGAAGACGTCTTAGAAGAACTTGTCGGAACCATCTCAGAAAAGTCGGAGGTTGTTCCTCAAACTGGAAAGGAGAAGAAAAAATGAAAACGATTGATATCATTTACATCGTTGCCATTTTCTTATTAGCCGTCCTTTCCTTCCTTTTTAGCGCAGCCGACATGACTTATTCCTCGGTGAATAGAAGACGTTTGGAAGCGAAATTCTCAAAAGGGGATAAGAAAGCGGGCCGTGCCCTCGATTTAGCAAATCATTATGATAAAACCATAGCGGTGATTCTTTTCGGCAACGATTTTGCGAACGTTCTTATCTCTTCCTTGGGCTCGCTTTTAGGAAGAGACTTGTTGCTTGGATATGTTGGGGAAGAGCTAGCAAACACGATTTCTTCATTTACTTTGCTTATCTTTCTTTTAATCTTCTGCGAAATCACACCAAAACACATTGCATCAACCCATTCTTTCTCTCTTTCGAAGGCGTTTTTACCGTTTATGAAAGTAATATCGGTTCTTTTCTTCCCATTCGTTTGGCCTTCTAGCCATTTTGCTTCATGGTTAGCAAAACCTCTTATTAAAAAGAGTGGCAAAGAAAATCCTTTAGCAAGCGACGAAGAACTTGAAGCCATGGTGAATACGATTGAAGAAGAGGGAATTATCGACGAAGAAGCAAGCGAGCTTCTCCATCGTTCCATCGATTTTAAGGAAACCAGCTGCTATGAGGTTATGACCCCACGCGTTAGAGTATTTGGCTACGATACCGATGAATCCTTCGAAACTTTCTTAAAAAAAGAAGGTGCTTTTCATCATTCCCGCGTCATTGTTTATGAAGGGAATTTTGATCACGTTCTTGGCTATATTCCGATTAAAACCCTTCTTCGTGAACTTGTGAAAGGCAAGAAAGTGAATTACAAAGACTTCCTTTTGCCAATTGTCGATGTTCCAAGAACGATGATGATTTCCTCGGCAATGGCTTTAATGAAGAAAAGCAAACACCATATTGCCGTTGTTCGCGATGAATATGGTGGAATGGAAGGCATTATTACTCTTGAAGATATTTTAGAAGAGCTCGTTGGTGAGATGTGGGATGAGAAAGATTCACCGACAAACGACTTAAGAAAAGGCGATAGAAGAAATTCTTATTACGTCAATGGAACGATGAACATTGATGATTTCTATAACGAAATGGGCTTAGACCCGGATAAACTTTTGCCAGATGATTATACGACGGTAAGTGGTTGGATTATCGACCATTTAGGAAGATTTGCCGTTGTCGGCGATTCTTTTCGCGTTGGAAAGATTTATGTGAAAGTCACGGAAGTGACTCCTTATACGGTAAAAGAAGCCTTTGTTCGCGTAATTAAAAAAGGCAAATAAAAAATCATCCTTAGTGGATGATATTTGGATTTTGAATTCCTCTTTCTTTTAACTTAAGAAGATAATCTTCATGAATTTCTTTAACGAGGCTTTCCATTTTTCTTTTGTCCGTGTCAATGAAATAATCGATTCCTTGAATTTTATCAGGAGAAAATGCTTCTTTGTCATTTAGAAGCCTCTTTTCAATCTCTTCAGGTTTATCTTTTCTGCCTTCCATTCTCTTTCTTCTTGTTTCTTCTGACGCGTTTAAAAAGAAAGTGACAATCGAAGGATCTTTTAAAGACAAAAAAGATTTCAAGCCGTTTGGATCGACGACAACAACCTTATCGTCGGCAATTTCCGCTTTTGAGCAACCGTAATGGTTTCCGTTATAAACGGTGTTCTCTACAAAAGCTCCTTTTTTCATCAATTGAAGGAAATCTTCTTCTTGAACGAAATAATAATCCACACCATAAACTTCACCATTTCGAGGGGCTCTCGTGGTGTGTGTAATGGCTTTGGAGATTCCATAACGTAATCCCAATAGTTTCGATATTTCTGTTTTTCCGCTAGCGGATGGTCCAATCAATAAAATCATACGTTCCTTATTATAGGTGTTATCTTCTCTTTTTACGAATGTTTCGCTTTTTTAAAAAATTTTGGCATTTTTTAAGAAACCCCGTCTTCTTTAAGGTGATGAAAGGAAGAAAAGAAAAATGAAAACGAAAAAACTATGCTTTATTTTGCCCTTGCTTCCTTTTTTAACGGCAGCGGTCAAGGATGAGGAAGTGCATTCTACTTTAGACACGAAATTTACTTTCATTACGGATAGCAATGTGGCAAACATCACTCAAAAATACGGTTATTTCCTTGAAGGAGAGATGCCAACAATGACGAAAGGGAAGGAAAATACTTGGTCCCTTACAACGCGTTTTGTTCGTTCGACGACAAAGAAAATCCAGATTCGTCTTTATTATATTTACGGCCCTTCGGCAAATTGGCGGCATCTAGCTAGCGATTCTGGTTGTTCTTACTACGAAGTGTATCGTTCCGCTTATGTATCAGGGAGAATCGGTTCCTATTTAGAATGTGTCATCCCTTTAAAATCCGCTTTAGAGAATCATGGCTTGAAAACGGATTATCGTTACAAAATATTCCAGGCAACCTTTGCTTTAGGTGTCTATGTTGATGAACATTCGGGCAGTAACAAAGGTGAATTTGCCTACGTTCATTTGCCTAGTACTTATAACACGGGGAAAAGATATCATCTTGATGTATCGAAGTATTCAACCTCTTCCTATCGTTTAATGAACTATGACTATAACCAAGAGGAAGCACACCGCAAAGTGAAGTTTGGCGGGAAGAATTGGCAAGTTACAATGGATGCCATTGCCGATGGAAAGTTCTTAGATTGGAGAGATTTTCAAAAAGAAAACCGTGGAGAAATCAACGCCTTCACTTTTCCTATTCCTTTAAAAATGGAACTTCGTCAGTTTGGTACATCAAAAAGAAGAAATCTTTTGATTAAAGACGAGGATATGAATCTTTTTGTCTATGATGGATATGAGCGGTATAACCTAGGCGAACCTTCTATTGGTTATGACGGGAAAAAGGGCTATAAGATCCCATTACGCCAACGTTTTGATGGGGAATATGTAACGTTAGACATTAAGGATATCTATTGGGTGTCTTTAGATGGAAGAAGAGTCTATAACCGGGATACTGTTCCAAATGGCGGCAGAGGATATCAACAGGTTAGAAGTGGTTTTCCTATACCTTCTATTCCCGATAAGAATGAATATAAATTTCTTTTCCAAATGGAACTATTAAATGTTGGAGCGCTTGGCTTGGTAGACATTACTGGAAAATTCTCTTACAGAAAATCTCAAAATTATTTTGGTTCGCATAAGAACTCTAACTATTACGTGGAGGAAGAATTATGATGAATTATCTTCTTATCGCCTTGATTTTTAGCTTTAGTGTCCAGATGTTTTCTTATTCCTCCTCATTAGGGAAGATTAAACGTGTCTTTGAAGGATTTGATTTTTCTCTTGCTCAACAAGCTGTGTTAGCAAGAGGAGAAGGTGAAATACCTTATGGCCCTTATTTCTATAAAACGGCCTGGAAAAGGGTGACGGTAAACTATTTTAAAACTAATCTAGATCCTTATTTACGGAATGGAAACTATACCTTAACTCAAGAACTGTCTGATCCCTACATCATAGATGGTAAAGAAACGACCTATTTTAAGAGAGCTAGTCTCTATTTTAATGCAACTTTTCAAGGCATCTATCATTACGAAAATAGCAAAAGTTTCATCATAAAGGAGAAGAAATAAAATGGCGACGAATCCTGTGACATACCTTGAAAACTCCTTTCTTAAACCCATTTTAGAAAAAGAAGGGCTCACGGACGTTTCATATAACGGTTCAAAGCTGTATTTCGTTACGAATTCTAAGGGCAGAGAAGAAAGCGATATTTCTCTAACAAACGAAGAAGTGGGTTCTTTCCTTCGCCAAATCGCCAATGTAACAGAAAGGCAATTCTCCTATTTAAATCCTATTCTCGATGTCAGCTTTGGGACTTACCGTCTAAATGCCGTGAATAATTCTTTAGCGAGGGTAGCCAACGAAAAAGCCTATACTTTCTCCCTTCGTATTGAAAGGAAAGGCTGTCAAATTGATGAGAATTCTCCTTTTTTGGATGAAAAAAGTAGAGCTCTTATTCAAGATCTCCTCGATAGAGAGGAATCCATCATTATTGGAGGAGTAACGAGTTCTGGAAAAACAGAATTTGAGAAATACTGTCTCTATCACATGAAAAAAGGAACTCGTGTAATCGTGATTGATAACATCGAAGAATTAGACATGTTAGAAATCCCTGAACTAGATTTAACGACCTGGTTAGTAAATGAGCAATCGCCTAAGATCGCTTCATTTTCCTCCCTAATTCGTAACGCCTTAAGAAACAATCCAGACTATATCGTTGTTTCAGAAGCAAGAGGAGAAGAAATGCTTGATGCCTTAACAAGCGCTATGTCAGGTCACCCCATATTAACAACGATTCACGCAAAAGACGTAGAAGGCATGCCTGACCGTCTTGCTCGCTTAGCTATGATGGGCAATCCTAACTTAAGAAAGGATGAATTGATGGATGATATTGCGCATCATCTCCATTATTACGTTTATCTTGTCAAAGAGACTTCAAAAGAAGGGAATATTCATCGTTACTTAAAATCAATTTCTTACTTGGATGAAAAAGAAAAGAAACTCGTTTCCCTTTATGAAAGGAGAACATATGAAGAATAGGATCCCTTTTTATATTGTCATAAGTCTCTTGTTTGCTGGAGTCTGCTATTTGCTTGCCTCTCAAATTCTTTATGCCGTTTTGGTTTTGGGCATAGGAATGCTCCTTTTCCTCCTATTTATAGATCCGCTTATTTCTGCCTATCAAACAAAGATGAGAAAAGGAGGGGAAGCATATCGTTTCATTCATTCTTTCGTCGTTTCTTTAAGTGCTTCAAAATCCATGGAACTTGCCTTTCAAAACGCAACTCTTGGCCTATCCGGAGAAGAAAAACAGGTTCTCGAAAGTATTTCGGACAAATCTTTTGATGAAAGACTGGAATATCTTTCGAAATATTTCCAAACCGACATCTATCGCGTCTTCCTTTCTACCATTCGACTTTATCAAGAAGAAGGAGGGGAGATTCTAGATATTGCTTCGCCTCTTCTAAAAGAAAGCACAGCCATAGAAGAAGATAGGATCTCACATTCTAAAAACGTGACCGCCTCGCTTGTTCAATTTTCCTCTCTTTGGCTAATGAGCTTACTGGTAATGGGAATTCTTCGTTTCGGTCTTTCGTCCTTTTATCAGATACTTATCAACCATATCGGCTTTATACTGCTTGTTCTGGCATATTTCTTAATCGCTTATATATCTTTCTTTCTCTTTGCTTTAGGCATTACCAAAGAAAAAATTCAATTTAAGGGGGTGAAAATCCATGGCTTCAAAAAGAAAAAACAAGTTAATTGAACTGTATTTAGAAGCAAAACTGAATCCAAAAATAGAACTTATCACTTTGGGAATTGTCGATTTAGCTCTTCTTGCTATGGGCATTCTCCTTTATTGGAAGACAAAGCAGATCGTAGGTTTATTAGCAGTCGTGCTTCTTCTTTTAGGGGTGGACTATTACCTCTTAGGAAAGCCAAAACGAATCCTCGATAACAAAAAGAAAGAATTAGAAAACGAATTTGTGCATATTTTCGCCTATTTCGAAATCTTCGTAAAAAACGGAAGGCCAGTTTATAACGCATTAGAAGATTGCCTTCGTTATGCAAGTAAGGAATTGTCTGAAAAGATACGTGCTTTATTAAATGATATCGATCATGACAAAAGCGTAACCCCTTATATGAAATTTGCCGAAAACTTCACCAATCTAGAAATACGTCAGGTTTTAGTATCCGTTTACAAAATGTCTATTGAAGGTGGAGGGGAAGAGTATCTCACTCAATTTGATACCCTCTTTCATTCCCTCTCTGTTTCAAAACGTCAACAAAACCTAGAGAACGAGAAAGCACGCTTTGGAAACTTCAACTTTCTTCCCTTGCTTGCTTCCGCTTTATCGATGGGGATTATCGCTGTTTCTGTCGTTATCTTGATGGAGGAATACGCAAATGTCATCTAATATCAGTTTCCTTTTATCGTTAGCGTTCGTTTTATCGATGTTTGCTTATGCCGGTGACCTTTGCCATATGCAAATGGTTTATGCGCAATTAGATAGTTTGGCCATTTCTGCTGGAAAACTAATTAGCAGAAACTGGAGTATAAACGAAGACGTTATCAAACTTGTCTCGAATGATAACGCTCATATTGTCTCTCTAAACAAGGAGAGCTACATACCAGGGGAAGGTGACGCTTTTCTTTTCCAAATATGGAAAGAATATAAGTCTCTCGCCTTCTCTAGTGAGACAAAACAAATATGTATCAATCGATCCGTGGTTCTCGGATATAAAGGTTGAAAAGAAAGGAGGAAAAAACAATGAGTGAATTAAAAGGACAATTATTGGCCATGATTCTTACTTTAGCTGCATTTGGAACAATTGCCGCAGTCTTAATCCCAACATTCCAAAAGAGCGCGAAAGAAGTGGATAGAGAAATCACTATCACCGATTCTAACTCGATTAGCAATGTTAAAGGCTCTTCAGCTAATATGTTTGAAATCTAAGAAATGAAATCGTTTCTTTGATTGCCTCATCATAAAAAGTCCTTATAATAATGAAAGTTAAGAGGTCATTAACGATGAGCGCAAACCAATTAGACGAAATTAGAAAACAATTCTGTGAAAAACTTCACCTTGATTCCATCGACGATAGCAAACCAATGAAAGATCTTGGTTTGGATAGCCTTGATGTTGTCGAGATGTGCTTAGATTTGGAAGATAAATATGGCTTCCAATTCACCACAGAAGAGCTTGCTTCATTCAAGACTGTCGGTGATTTATTCGATCTCATCGATAAAAAGCTTGAAAGCAAATAATTATTTCGTTTCTTAAAGGCGCTTCGTTTGAAGCGCTTTTTCTGTAGTTAAGACGACATAATTCAACTTTTAGATGATGATTTCGGATAGGAAGTAGGAATCTTGTTCAAACCATATGCAAATGAAGATTTCTTTAGGAAAAATCTAAGTTTTTCTTTAGAAGAACAAAAAAGAAAATATTGCTTGCAAAGAATATGGGTAATTAGTAATATATTTCGTGCGCGGTAACTCGCGTGTAATGATGCGCTCACTTAGCTCAATGGCAGAGCAATCGGCTGTTAACCGATTTGTTGTAGGTTCGAGCCCTATAGTGAGCGCCATTTTATGGCCTGTTGGAGAAGAGGCTTAACTCATATCCCTTTCAAGGATACATTCATGGGTTCGAATCCCGTACAGGTCACCAACAAGAAAATAACGGCACTGGAAAATGCCGTTTTTTATATTTTTAGGGAGATCTAAAGTTTCAATAGAGTATGTTTTTATTTTTAAAACTCATTTTTTAAGCGATAATATTTAGTTTTTGTAATTCCTAATTGTTGAATGGCTACTTTTGGGGTCGTTTCCTTGTTTTCAACCTTTGCTAAAAGTTCAAGAAATAATAATTTATCGGTTTTAATAGGCTTTCTTCCTTTATAGAGATGTTCTTTTTTGGCCACATCGATTCCCTTCATTTGTTTTTCTTTATCTTGCTTATATGAGCGGGTATGTCTTCATTTTTTGCGAACGAACAAATCTTCCTTCTGATTGGTTTAATAGCCCAATGGCTCCTTTTTCTAATAGTGATTGACATTGGTATAATGAAGCCTCAAATACGGATGGTCGGCATTGGCACTATATTGATGGCAAACCAACAATCTGGACAAAGCAACGTTTCTTTCTAAAACGTTTTTGTCTATTTCCTTTTTCTTTTCGTTTCTTCTATAATTTTCGTTGTTTTTTTGGAGGAAAATTATGAGCAGTAACACAAAAACAAATAAGACTCCTTTGGCACATATCTTCTTTTTAATCGCTGGGATTCTTCTTGTTGTCTATTATCTTTTGAGTGAAGGAATGCCTTCTTTAGGCAATAACATCGTTTCTTTGATGAAATTCATTGTGGAATTATTCATCCTTATTCTTTTGATTGGTTTCTATTTTTATTTCTTGTTTGGCGGAAAGGGATGCGAAGGTACGATTAAATCCATTGCTCCGGCCTTATTGGTCCTTATTGTCGTTGGCGCTTATTCAATGAATTTCGGAAGTTCTGAAGCGTCCTCTGTTATTTCTGGCATTGCCAAAATGTTCTATGTCTTAATGATCGCCTGCGGTTTCACCTTCTTATTTGTCCATAACAAAGTATTAGGCTTAACCTTTGCTTATGCGAGTGTTGTATACGCATGTTTTGTCTCAGTTTCCTATACGGTCGTCGTGATTATGGATCTTGTGAATGGTGGAAGTTTCTCTACTAGTAAACTCTTTGAAACCATTTGCTATGCAACATCACTTTGCTTACTTTTTGCTGGTGCCTATAAAGCAAACAAAAACAAAGCGCTTACTCTAAACTAATTGTTACCTAAAATGAAAAGCGTTCCCCAACCGAGGGAACGCTTTTTCCTTAATGATGAATTAAACCTTAAGCGTGTACTTCAACGTATACACGCCATTTCTAGACATACCAGCGTCTTCAATAAAAATCTTCAGCAAATAAGAGGTTGCATCCGTATTTAATTCGTAACGCATATCCAAAGACCAAACAGCTCCATCCTTTAAATATCCGTTTTCTAATTCTGCATCTCTCACGTAATAGAATTTATAAAGAGAAGAAGGGTTTGTGTCGTGATAATCCTCTAAATCTGTCTTGGGAAGAATGTAATACCAAGTTGTATCTTCACTTAAAGCATGAAGATGGGTGATTCCAAATTGTCCTTCATAATTTGTTTTAAAATAATCCAAGTATGTTTGGGCGTTTTGTTTCATGATTTCTTCACTTGGACAAGTTTGGTGGAAAGAATAGCCATTGTTGAACCAATGAAGGTCGCTACTCATATCGCCTGTTAAACCTGTTGGAGCGGCTAACCCCTCTAAGCCAACGGCTTTTAATTCCTCGTTTGTAAACCAAGCAGAGGAATCGTGCGTTTCATTTGATCCAACAATTGTTTCTTCTCCGCAAGAAGCTAACATAAATAAAGAAGATAATAGTAATGGTAAGAGAACTTTCTTTTTCATAGCCTTTAAAACCCAACTGGGTTCCCTCCTAGGTGAATGAACACCTTTTATATTTAAGACCATCAAGATATTTTTGTATATGAAATTAAAATAAGATAGTAAAAAGAGGAATCTTTTACTTCCTGTTTTGTTAATCGATTTGCCTCCATTTTTGATTGCTAAGCGATATTCGTTGCCTTAAACTATCCTCAAGAAATGTAAGAAAAGTATGAAAAGTAAAACAAAAACAATAGGCACAGCCATCGTAGGAAAGAAAGGACAAATCGTCATTCCCTCGGAGATTCGTAACATGTTTGGAATTGAAGAAGGGGATACGCTTATCTTAATGGCGGATAAAAAAAGAGGCATTGCCATCGTTAAAGGTGACTTTGTTTCTTCTGTCTTGGAAAAAGAAGGAGTTCTTTCTAATGAGTGAATGTATTTTAGAACTAAAACATGTTGAAAAACATTACCCATCTTTTTCCTTAAAAGATGTCTCTTTCTCTCTTCATGAAGGAGAAATCATGGGCTTTATTGGAAGAAATGGCTCTGGGAAGACGACGACTATCAAAGCTATATCTGGCTTAATTGATATCAATAAAGGGGACATTCTTTTTCAAGGGAAACCCGTATCCGAGAACGAAAAAGGAATGAAAAACGAAATTGGTCTCCTTTTTGGTGGAGTTGATTTCTATCCTAACGCCAAGGTGAAAGACCTTACGAAAGTAAGTTCTCGTTTCTATCATTCTTGGGATCAAAGTCTTTATGAAAAATGGTTAAAATTCTTCGAAATTAACGAAGAAAAGAAAATCAAAGAACTTTCCAATGGCATGAAAGTAAAATACGGTCTTTCTTTAGCCTTATCCCATCAAGTAAAGCTTCTTCTGCTTGATGAGCCTACAAGCGGGCTTGACCCTGTATCTCGTGACGAATTGCTGGATTGTTTTAGGGATATTGCTAAAAAGAAAAACATTGCCATTCTTTTTAGCACCCACGTTATTTCTGACTTAGAAAAATGTGCAGATTCCATAACCTATATCCGTAAAGGTGAGATTCTTTCTTCAAAAAACGTCTCCTCTTTTAAAGAAGACTATCTCTATGTAAAAGGGAAAGAAGAGGATCTTAGCGAGGAGAAAATCCTTAAAATGGAGCATCTTCGTAAAAAAGATGACTTCTTTGAAGGAATTATCGAAAAGAAAGATGAAACACTCTTTTCCCTTGAAGAAAAACGTCTTCCATCGTTAGAAGAAATCATGATTGCCAAAGAAAGGACTGATGAAAATGAAGAATCTCCTTTATAAAGAACTGAAACTCTGTGTGCCTCTCCAAACCTGGATTTTTATATTTTTATCCATCACCATCATGATTCCTTCCTGGCCTAGCTTGATTTCTTTCTTTTATCCTTTAGCGGGAATTACCGTGGTTTTTACCCTCTCTAACGCCAATCGTGATTTGTTATACACCTCGATTTTACCTTTAAGGAAAAAGGATGTGGTCAAAGGGAAAGTCCTCCTTATTTCTTCCTTAGAAATTATTAGCATGCTTGTTTCCCTTCCTTTTGGTTTCTTAAAGCTCTTTCTTCAAAAGGGCTTACCAGAAGAGCAAATCTATCCTGAACTCGGATTTAATCTTGCTTTATATGGCTTCGTCTTCCTTGTCTTTGGTGTCTTTAATTTGATTTGTTTCCCATGGTACTACAAGAAGCCTGAAGCCAAAGTCACCTTGCCATTTCTTATTTCTGATTTGGTTACCATTCTTTTAATTAGCTTTATTATGGCCGTTTTCATTCTTTTCCCAGAATTTGCTAACTACGTGAATTCATATGAGCTGCCGAATCTTTTAACCCAGATTGCCATTCTATTGGGTGGTTTACTTAGCTTCTTAGGCTTTACCTTCTTGGCTAATCATCTTGCTCAAAGGAACTTTCAAAAGGTAGATATTTAGCAACCAACGAATTTAATTGTTACCCAAAAGAGTCTTAGAGAAACGTTGCTAAGTCTCTTTTTTGAAAAAGTTTTCTTTTTAACAATCATCTCATTTTAAAATTTCGCTTTTTCATGCAGGGATGAACGAAACACACGATTTCAAGTCAATTAGTTCCCTACAAAAACGCACTTTTTATTGAACGCTTTTCTATAGAATAGGAAGAAAAGAAAGGTAACAAAAAAGAACAAGAATCATAAAGAATCTTTCTTTCTAAGCGCATTGTTAACTTGTTAACTAACGTCTATACTAAAACTAATGAAAAAACCAAGCATCTATGACATTGCTAAGAAAGTAGGGGTATCTGCTGCTACCGTATCCTACGTATTGAATGGCAAAGAAGGAAAGGTTTCTCTCCCAACAAAGAAAAAGATTTATCAAGCTATGGATGAACTCGGCTACACCCGTGATCATGCGGCTGTATCTTTGTCCACCGGCAAAAGCCATTTGATTGGTCTAACCTTCCCATATCTTTCCCCATCGGAGGCTTTTTTGAATAACCCATTCTACGCTGAATTTCTTGGTTTCTTTGAAGAAACCCTTCAAAAGAATGGATACGATGTTATCTTAGGTTCCTCTATCTCGCCCTTAGATTTAGAAAAATGGTATAAATCTCGCGCATTAGATGGAATTATGGTTCTTGGATCACTTAGCAAGGAAATCGAAAAAGAACTTCTTAAACTCAATGCGAAGGTCGCTCTTGCAGACGTATATGAAGAGTATGAAGCACCTTTTCCAAACATTCGTATCAATGATGAAAATGGTGAGTATCGGGCAACGAATCATTTAATTTCGCTAGGACATCATAAAATCGGCTACTTGGGTGGCCCATCCTCTTCCATTGTTAACCGTAAACGTTATTGGGGCTATGAAAGAGCCATGATTGAACATGATTACCCTATCCCTAAGGATTGTATCTTTCATTCTTTGACAACCTTAGAAGGCGGATACCAAATTGGTGATACGATTAAAGAAAAACTATCTAATATGACAGCAATTGTAGTGGATGCGGATATCGTTGCAATTGGCCTTGTTCGTCGTCTTTTAGAACTTGGCGTAAAACTGCCTGAAGAACTCTCCATCATCGGCTTCGACGATATTCAGCCGGCGCAATATATCTATCCAACTCTTAGTACGGTTCATCAAGACATTAAAGAAAAGGCGATTCTTTCTGCGAAAACGATTTTAGAAGAAATCAAAAAGCCTTCTTCAAATAAAAAAACATACGTCATGGAGCCTCGTATTGTAAGCCGTTCCTCTTGTTTGAAAATAGATGAAAAGAAAGCCCTTACAGAAATGATTTAAGTTAACATTTTTCGTTATATCTCTATAGAGATATATTTTAAAGAAATAGTTAACCGATTAACTATTTTTCTTTTCTATTCTATTTTTTGGTGAAATAATAATGTCAGTGAGGAATAAAAATGATGAAAAGAACATCTATCTATCATTCTAAAAAAGTAACCGCTTACAATCTGCTTTCGATTCTTTTTTTGCTTACTTCGTGTGGTGGAGATGTTACGAAATCTTCTTCCTCAATAGATTCAACCGAACCCGTAAAGGATTATTTCAATTCCGAAAACTTTGTGACGCCTGAAAAGGAAGTTACAACAAGCAAGCTTGTGACCTATGAAGGTCCAAAAATGATGGAATCTTCTAAGAAAGTCTCCGTTAAGGTAAATGGCGAAGACTTGTTTGTGTATGAAACAAGAGTCAATCACGATCGTTCTTTCTCTTGGACAGCTCCTGAAACGTATACGCAGGCTGTTATATTTGATTTTGAGGGTAAGGTTCATCTTGATGTAACCATTCAAGAAACTCTTATTTCTTCGGCAATTCTTCGTCCACAAGTCTATGGAATTCATCCAACTTTTCAAGAACACACTATTTCTTTTGATTTAACTTCATCGGGTAACTATGTTTTGGAATATAACGATAATTCAGATGAAGCAATTCAAATTTTCGCCAATCCAATCGAAAAAGAAACCATCACGGAAGAGACCGCTAAAAACGATCCTAACATGATCTATGTTGGTCCGGGTGTTTACGATGCGGGTGCTTTCCCAATCAAAGACAATACGACCGTTTATTTGGCTGGCGGATCTTTTGTGTATGGCCAATTCTCTGCTGAAGGGGCAAACAACGTTACGATCAAAGGAAGAGGCGTTGTCTCTGGCGCTATCTATTCTCGAAAGAGCGATGGCGACTATACAATTCCTGTAGTTATGCGAAAGGTAAAACACCTTACTATAGAAGATGTTGCCTTCTTTGATCCTGCAGGATGGACCCTTCATTTATGGAAATGTGAAGACGTTCATATCAACAACGTTAAAATCATTACTGCTAGAAGCAATGGCGATGGTATTTCCATCCAATCTTGCAAGGATGTGGAAGTCTCTGGCGGCTATGTCCGTTCTTGGGATGACGCTCTTGTCGTCAAAAATTCTGATTTAGGCTCTACATCTAATATCAACATTCATGATGTCGTGCTTTGGTCAGATTTAGCCCAATGCATGGAAATCGGGTATGAAACCTATGGACCAACGATGGATGGTATCACCTTCCAAGACATCACTGTTGTGCATGCGATGCATAAGGCTGTTATTTCTCTTCATAACTCCGACCAAGCAAAAATTACAAACGTTACTTATAAAAATATTACGGTGGAAGATTGCCAAACACTCGGCGATGATCGTAATGACAATGAAAATGACTTTTTGATTGATTTCACGATTGCTTATAACGCTGATTGGACGAAAAGCAAAGAAAAACGCGGCATCGTCGAGGGCGTCAACATTGAAAATGTGAAAGTATATGAAAAAGCACCATCTGTCGTTGCAAGAATGAGAGGAGAGGATGATGTCTCTTCCATTCGAAACGTGAAGATTAAAGGACTAGAAATCGCTGGCAAACAAATCACATCTGGAGAAGACCTCGGATTAACAACCAACGATTATGTGAAAAACGTTACTTTTGAGACTTCAGAAAAGGTCCTTGGAGCTTCCATTCATTTGCCTTATAAACTCTCCTTGGCCAACGAAAATATTTCGAAAACGACCAAAACCAATATTGTTCAAGAAGGTCTCATCGTTCCTTCCTTTGCAAGAATGACTGGGGAAGCCTCTTTTGTCGGAGTGAAAGCCTCCGGAGAAGGAAATGCTTCTTCTTCTCATGGGGCTGGAAGCAAAACTTCAACACCTGGAGATGATGGAACAGGCAGCTTTTTAGGAAACTCTTCGAAAGCTGAATACGCTTTTGATGGAAAGAAAGACACGCTCTATATTTCTGGAGAATGGAAAAACCAAGAAAATGAATTTGCAACCCTTACCTACGATTTAGAAAACATCACTAATATCGGTCTGATTCGTTTATTCGGTGATCCAACAAACGAATATTCCTATATCTATTCCCTCCAAGTTTGGGCGAAGAAAGTCAAAAAGAATTCTGACGGAACGTCGACTATAGCTACGAAATACACTCGTTTAATGGCAGGAAAGGAATACAAGATGACTCCGGCCAATAACAATTACTTCGATATCAATGTCCCTACCCAGGACTACGCTGGCATTCAACTTCGTTTCAACCGCACAGAAACTTTATTATCCCCAAAACATTACGCAATATCTGAAATCGAATTCTATCCACCTTCCTTAACTTTTGGTAAACCAATCGTCGATAGCACAGAACATAACGATGTCTATCCGGTGGGGAATACTGTTGATGGAGATCCAACAGGCACAAGCTATTACGAAAGTAAAACTCTTCCGGCCTTAATTGTTATCGATTTAAAGGATGTTTACAAATTAAACAAAATCGTTCTCTCCCTTCCTCCTATTCTTACTTGGGCGGAAAGACATCAAAAGATTGAAATATCTGTTTCTGATAGCAATGTATCCTACACCGAGAAAAAGCCTGAATTCACCATTGTTAAAGAAGCAACCGATTACCTCTTTAATCCACAAACAGGTAATCGTGTGATACTTGAAATGAACGATGTTTCCTGCCGATTCTTAAAAATAGTTATTCTCTCCAATGACGCTGCTGGCGGATATGGTGGCCAACTTTCCGAAATTAGCGCATATGGAGTTAAATAAAAATAAAAATCTTTCAGAAAGGAATGAAATATGAAAGGTAAAAAATTACTTTTTGGGATGTTGCCTTTAAGCGCAGCAATGATTCTTGCTGCTTGTAATCCATCCGTCCCAGCCTCATCTTCTAGCAATCCTGCTAGTGAAGAAACGCCAAGCTCGGAGATCGTCACTCCTACACCAACAAGCTCTGAAACATCAAAAGAAGAAGTCACTCATCGTGAAGGACTCAATAAAACTCTTGCTGAAGGAGCCGTCACTCGCGATTATGACGAAAGATTCGACAAAACCATCGAAGATTTCTCCGGCGAAAGTCTAAATGGTGTCAGCGATGCTACAAGACATAACGCCTTCCTTCGTGAAGTCGTTGACTCAAATTTGCCTGATTTCCAAAATTCTCCTGATGCTGCCATCTTTAAAATGGCTGCTGGAGCATTGGATGGAGACAAGACTCTTTTAGGTTCTTCCATCGTTCATCTCTCTATGCGCGTTACGGAAGGGAAACTTCCTTTAAAGGACTTAGTTTTTGCCATCCGTCCAAGCGATGATAATTCAGCCCACGTTTTTGAAATTAACCTCGCCGAAGCAGTTAACGAAGATGGCGATAAGAATCCTGAACTTACAAACGAATTCCAAGATATTACCATCGACGTTGGAAACTCTATTGATGATGCAACAACCACCTTCCCAGGAACGGCTTTAAAAGTCTTAGAAAATGCGGTTGGTTTCCACCTTTATGTAAAGAAAGAGGCGGAAGTGTCTGCTGTTATCGAGATGGAAAAAGTCTCCACCAAGAAAGGTGATACGGAAACCGTCTTCGATACTTTTGATCGTCCAAATCTTTCGAAGAGCGATATGGTCTATTGGGGACCTACGGATAATCCAAACTCTGTCTTTGTTAGAAAAGGCCTTCTTATTGGGAAAGATAAGAAATATACGACTCCAACCCTCACGGAAGAACAAAGAAAGAGCCATGTTGTTTTCTCTGTTCTTGGCGATATGAGCCAAAGCAAGGTCTCTGTTGCTTATGATGATGCCGAAAACACCACAAAAACGTTACCTTTTGCGGAATTAAAAGCCCAAGAAGACAAAGCGGTGGTGAACGCTATCGATGGTGCCTATACCAATTTGGCAATTGACCTTAGCAAGTTTGCTGGACCGGAAGGCGCCAACGTGAAAACCATCACTTTAGAGAATGCAGGTGATAATGAACTTCAGCTCAGCAATGTCTTTATGACCTCTTTCGAAATGCCAGATTTGGTTAAGAAATATCCAACCTTCAACACAAAGACCGCAGTCACCTTTGATAACTTCAATCGTGAATATGCCAAAATGCCTTCTGGCGCTGATGGTTATACGGCCTCGACAACTGACGAAAGAAACGTTTCTGCTGGCATTAATGGCATGACCTCTTGGTCAAATGCAGATAATATCAGCATGACAGGTGGAACGTTAAATCTCCCTGCAACCGAGGGTTATAATGAGGTTTCCATCGATTCTAGCCATGTTTTACCTGGTGCACAATATATCGTTTTCTCCATCAAAGCGGATGATGATGCGGATTTGAATAGCTTCCGTTTCGCAATGGGCGGGAAAACCGTTTGGTTTAACGCTGCTTTAGCTATGGAAGGCGTGAAGACCTACAAAGATCCAGTTTATGAAACTCCATATACCACCGAAGATGGCTTTAAATGGTATGTCGTTGATTTAAAACAACACGAAATCAATTCTACTGGCAGTATTGAAATCTATTACACCGGTGCAAAAGATATCAAACTTGACAGTGTCTTCTTAGCCAATGGCTTTAGTGCTGTCCATGGTAGAAAAGGGGATTTAGATCTTGCTAATCTCAATGAAGCTGAATTAGATTTGGCTGGTTATCATTATATTGGTGGAGTTGGCCCATCCGTCAATGCAAGATATGGCGCTGTCACAATGAAAGGCGATGGAACTGCAACTTTAGCAACATTCCGCGCTTCTTATAATGACGATGACGCGAAGTGGATCAAAGATTCTGCAATTGACGTGTATACCGAAGATGGCCGTAAAGTCACAAAAGACGAAGTCATTCCTGACACCTACGCGACCTATTATGTTGATTTAGAATCCGTTAGCTATGCCAAAACTGGAACGGGTTGGTTCAAAGCCCATATCGGTGGTGAAGGGGCAACCGGGAAAATTAACATTAAAGAAATCTTCATGGCCTCTCAAGGGTATGCAAAAGATCTTGGAAGCAAAGAAATCGTCTCTAATGGTTCATATGTGGGTGAAGTTGTAAGCGAATCTCTCCCATTTGATGCCTCAATGATGATTCTTCATGTCACTGGAGATGAAGGAACAACTTTGAAAGACTGGAGATTCACCTTAGAAAAAGACGGCAAAGTCGATGAGGCTTGGCCAAGCGGAAATCCAGGGCTCTTAAAAGTCATGTGGGGTGACGCTTTCGATTTCGAAAATACGGCTATTGGAAGTGGTTTAGATCTTATCGTTGATTTAAGCGCCCTTCCGAAGGAAAAGCAGTCAACTGCTGGAAAACTCCTTAAATACCACATCGGTGGAGGAGTTGGAGCGAATGGCAAGAAGATTCAAATTGAAACGAAACTTGTTGCTAAAGAAACCCCATCCAATATGGCTTTGGCAGACTACAGCCAACTTTGGACGAAATAAGTAAAATAGTAGAAGATTTGGAGAGAGGGCAAAACCCTCTCTCCTTATGGAGGTTTAACATATGAAAAAGAAAACTTGTGCTTTAGGAATCTTATTATCGTTGTCTGGAATTCTTTTTACTTCTTGTAAAGGAGATAACGGCAATAAGATCGAGTTGAAAATCGGTTTTTGGCCAGAAGAAGCCTCCACGGCTGATGTTGAGATGTACCAAGTTTGGAAAGAAAAATTTGAAAAAGACAACCCTCAATATGTAATTAAAGGAGATCCTTATACCTATAGTACAGAGACGGTTGGCAGCAAACAAATGATGGGTCAACTCCCTGATGTATGGCAAACCTGGTTCACTGAACCTCAAAAACTCAAAGAAAAGAACATTATTCGTCCAATCAGCAAACTTCTAAAAGAAACGGGTTGGGATGAAAAAATGGATGAAGAGATGAAACAAACTCTTACTTTTGGTGATGACATCTACGGCATTCCAAGAGATGGATATGGTCTTGGACTTTTACTTAACAAACGTATTCTTGGAGAAAATGGCATCCTACCAGAAAAGAAAAAAGACGGAAAAACGTATTATTCTTTAACAAAAGATGATGGAACGCCAGCTTATCCAACGACTTGGGAAGAAGTTTACGATGTTTCATCGACGATTGCGGAGAACGATTCTGCAAAAGGCTTCATGATGTACTCCTCCAATAAGAACGGGGGTTGGGTTTTTAGCAATATGGTTTGGAATTTTGGTGGAACCCTCCAAAAGAAAGAAGGGAATAAAGTCCTTGCGAATTTAAATTCCAAAGAGGCCGTTTCTGCCCTTGAATGGATTCAAAAGATGAAGAAAGACGATCTTCTTCAGGAAAAAATCGCTTGTGTTTATAACGATTGGTATTCAAATATCAATGAAAAAGTAGCTATGGCGGTAGTTGGAAGCGACGTTCTTCAACAAGCCGCCCTTCAAGGCCATTGTGATATGAATGATCTTGCTTTTGTTCCAATGCCAGCAGGGGATGGAATTCATCATTATTCCTTATACGGTGGAACTCCATATGTTTTCACTAAAGGCATTTCTGATGAAAAAGTTAGAGGAATTTTGAAATTTTTTGACTATATTGGTCGTTCTCCAAGTGTTTCTTCCAATAATATGGAAGCGAAAAAAGAAGGATATGAGGTTGCTAAAAAGAAAGGCCAACCAATCCTCCCGAGCATTATGCCATGGAAAAATTCAGATTATTTAACGAAAGCTAAAGAACTTGAAGATCAATACATCAACGTCAATATGGAGGATTATTCCCCTTTCTTTAACCACATCCAAGAAAACAAACATTCCGAAGAACCGTATAATGCGCAAGAAATGTATGAGGTCTTGGATACTGCTCTTCAAAGCATTTTCAATTCTCCTGAAACAAGTGATTGCGATTCTCTTTTGACAACCGCTAACTCTTCTTTCCAAAAGACTTTAGATAAAAACGTCAACAAATAAAAAGGCAAATTATGTTTAGAAAACCTACAATTGAACGCAAAAGGAACTGGAAAAGCGTCCTAAAGAGAAATGCTTTAGGATGGGCTTTTATGATTCTCCCGCTTCTTTTGTTTACTTTTTTTGTTTGGTATCCGATGATAAGAAATTTCATTCTCGCTTTTCAAGATGGATATGAAGACGCTTCTTTTGTTGGTTTTCAGAATTTTATCGATGTATTTGAGGATCCCACATTCCTCTCTGCATTGAAAAACACCTTTCTTTATATCGGTTTCTCCTTGCTAATCGGATATTTGGTCCCTGTTATTTTAGGTTTTCTCCTATCCGAAGTAATTCACGCAAAAGGCTTCTTCCGAGTCGTTTTATATCTTCCTTGCATGATTTCTGGAATGGCAGTGGTCTTTCTTTTTAATTCCATGTATGGTGATGGATCAACCGATCTTTTCAACGTAATCATTATGAAAATGGGTTTTCAAGCCCATCCATGGAAAGGTTCCACGAATCTCGTTATTCCTCTTATCGTCCTTGCCATGACTTGGAAAGGGGCTGGAAGTACGGCTCTTATCTATCTTTCTGCTTTTCAAAGCATTGATGATTCGATGTATGAGGCGGCACGTATTGATGGAGCAAGTTCCGTTCAAAGATTTTCACGTATTACGATTCCTGCTTTAAGAGGGACTCTTCTTACCTTGTTTGTCTTACAAATTATCTCTGTTTTTCAAGTCTTCTATGAGCCTCTTGTCATTGGTCCTAAGGGAGGACCATTGGATGCGTCGATGTCTTTGATGTTACTTAGCTATTTATACGCTTTCGAGGATTTTGAATACGGAAAGAGCGCTGCTACTGCCTTAATTTTGGGCGGAATCATCATCCTTTTCACAATTTTATATGCCCTTTTAGACAATTATTTAAAGAAAAAGGAGGGAAAATAATATGAAAAAATACGTTTTTCCTCGCTTAAAAGACAAAAGAAGTGGTTTTCTTAATTTTGCCGATTATCGTAACCCTGCCCATAAAGTTGGATATGCTTTTATCGTCTTTTTCCTTCTTCTTTTCTCTTTCATCGCCTTATTTCCAATTATTTATCTTTTAGCCTCTGCTTTAAAATCCGATGGGGAAATCAACTCTAGCATTTACACCTTTTGGCCAAAAGTATGGGATTTCGGTAGATTCGTCCGCATTTGGCAAACAATTGATTTCACCAAATATTATCTCAATACGTTTGTATACGTTATTGGGGCCGTCATTTGTGCCGTTCTCTTTAATTCTTTGCTTGCTTATGCAATCGCCATCATTAAACCATTCGGCTATAAGGTAATCGATAAATTCATCTTCCTCGGGTATATGATCCCGGCGACCTTAAACATCTTACCTCTTGCTAAAGAAATCGCTGATTTCGGGTTTCTTTCCAATCCAGATTCTTACCTTACTTTCTTGCCTTTGTGGCTTTCTTTTGGTGCTAACGCTTATTATTACATGCTTTTTAAAGATTATTTTTCTCGCCTTCCAAAATCTCTTATGGAAGCGGGAAGCATGGATGGAGCAGACCAACTACAAATTTTTAGAAGAGTAGTTCTTCCTTTAAGTAAACCAATGATTGGCATCGTGGCTATATTTTCGATGACCGCTTCCTATAGCGATTTCCTTCTTCCATATTTGGTTTTGCAAAGTAACAAACTAAAGACCCTTATGGTCGGTATCTATAACATTGGCTCGGCTGGAGACATCCTAAAACCGGAAGATTTCTTGATGTTATTGGTCTTCTCTATCATCCCTCAATTAATTATTTTCCTTATTTTCCAACGTCAAATTATGGGCGCTGGAGCGAATAAAGGAAGCAAGGAGTAGTATTATGGCTAAAGTAAGAACGAAATACTTAGAAACAGAGCCTTTTTCCGTCAAAGAAATTGGGTTTCATAAAGAACGTAACCAAGTTAGCGAATCCATTTTCTCCTTAGGAAATGAATATAGTGGGGTTCGTGGTTTCTTTGAAGAAGGAATCTCTCTTCCATCCTTGATTGGAACCTATTACAACGGTATTATCGAAAACTCCTTAGAAGACACCCCAAGCGCCTATAAGGGGATTGTGAAAAGAGGCCATTTCACGATCAACTCCACAAACTATCTTAAATGTGAGATTTACGCCAATGGGGAAAAGCTAGATTTAGCAAAAGTCTCTTTCTCTAATTTTGAAAGAACTCTTTCTTTTAAAAGTGGCCTTCTTGACCGCCGTTTTCTTTGGAAATTAAAAGACGGCACGGAAATCAAAGTCACCTTCCTCCGTCTTTTAGGCATGAAATCCCCCTTTGAAGCAATTCAAAGAATCTCCTTTGAAAGCAATCATGACGTCTCTCTTTCTCTTTCTTTATCCTTAAACGGCAACATTCTCCATTGGGGGAATCATTGTTATTGGGATAAAGGGGAAGTCATTAACGAAAATGAAGAATATGGTCTCTTTTTAAAAACGCCAACTACCCATCAATCCTTATTAACTTTAATGAAGGTAGATTCGTCTTCTCTTCCAACCCACGCGGAAATGAAAGAAAAAGAAATTACCCTTTTCTATGAGATTCCTTTAAGAGCCAATAAGCAAGAAGAAGTCACCCGTTATGTGGTGAATATTGCGGATAAAGTGAGCGATAATCGTTTCTTAGAGAGAAAAGAAGAAGGGGAGAAAGAACTTTCTCTTCTAACGAAGAAAGGCTTCGAAGGCCTTTTAAAAGAAAACGAAGAATTCTTCCAAGACGCTTATCAAAAAAGCGATATCGAAATTGATGGGGATCCAGAGGATCAACAAGGTATCCGTTTTTGCTTGTTCAATCTTCAACAAGCCTATTGGGGTTTCTCGGAAGATAATAACATCGGGGCGAAAGGCTTAACAGGCGAGGCTTATTCTGGCCATGCCTTCTGGGATAGCGAAACATATTGCCTTCCTTATTATTTATTTACTAATAGAAAGGCTGCTAAAGACCTTCTTTTATTCCGTTATAACACTTTGAAAGAAGCGAAGGAAAGAGCAAAAGACCTCGATTGTGAAGGAGCGGCGTATCCTATTGCAACGCGTAATGGTAAAGAAGCGTGTACGCTTTGGCAACATGCCTCCACCCAAATTCAGCCAACGACTGCGGTCGCATATGCGATATTCCATTACATGAATCTTTATCAAGATGTTGCTTTTATGAACGAATATGGCTTAGAAATGTTGCTAGAAATCGACAAATTCCTTCTAACCCGTGGGCAATGGAACCAAACTCATAGCCATTTTGGCTATTATGGTGTGATGGGACCGGATGAATTCGAAGTCATGGTTAACCATAATATGTATACAAACATCATGGCTAAAAAGACTTTTGAATACACTTTAAAAGTGCTTTCGGATTCCCGCTTTGATTCTAAAAAGATCTTAGTAAAAACAAAATTTGATGAGAAACACATCCAAGAAATGAGAGAATGCATGGATAAAATGCTCATTCTTTATGATCCAAAAACTCATTTATATGAACAACATCAGAGTTTTTATGACCTCCCACACATTGACGTTGATAAGATTCCGGTAACGGATTTCCCTCTTTATTCTCATTGGAGCTACGATCGAATCTATCGTAATGACATGATTAAACAACCAGACGTCTTGATGTTCCTTTTCCTTTATAACCAGGATTTCTCCTATGAAGATAAAAAAGCCAACTATGAATATTACGAGCCTCGTTGTATTCATGAATCTTCCCTTTCTCCGTCGGTTCATAGCATTCTTGCTGAAGAGTTAGGAAAAGAAAAGGAAGCACTTGATTTCTTTGGCTTTGCAACCCGACTTGACTTAGATGACTATAACCGTAATACCTCAGAAGGACTTCATATGACATCTATTGCCGCGGCATGGATGAATATCGTTTATGGCTATTTAGGACTTCGTTCCGATAAAGAGGAACTCTCCGTTAACCCATCCTTGCCTAGTAGATGGAAACATTATTCCGTTAAAATCACCTATCACGGTTCTTTATTGCGTTTCGATGTTTATCCTAAGAAACTTCTTATTCATAACGAAGGAAAGCCTGTTGAAGTGAACCTTTATCATAAGAAAGTTCTTCTTGATGGTTTAATGGAGTTCTCTCGATGAAAGATATCATTTCGTGTGACACATATAACAGAAATGAACGTATCCTTGAAGGAAATCGTTTTCTTATTGGCAATGGCCATTTAGGGTATCGCGGTTCTTTAGAAGAGGAAAACAAGGAAGAGATGAAAGGCCTTAACCTTGTTGGAGTCTATGATAAATACGAGGATAAGTGGAGAGAATCCATCAATATGCCTGATCCTCTTTTCTTAAGAACTTTCGTTGAAAATTCCGAAGAAGATATCAAAACAGCGGACTCATTATGCCATAATATGTCTCTCCATTTGGAGAAAGGATACTTCTCTAGAAAGTCTTCCTTCCCGAATTATTGCATTTCAAGTGAACGTTTTCTTTCATTTGAAAGAGATAATTTGCTTGCTTCAAAAATTGAAATCGAGGCGAAGCATTCTCATTCTTTTTTCTTCCATTATGGATTGGATTTGAACGTCTATGAAATAAATGGCCCCCATTTTAAAGTGAAAAACGTTAAAGAATTACGTAATTGTCTCCTTTTTGAAGGTGTTACAAACGAAGGAAGACATCTTTTTGAGGCGGTTTCTTATCGCGTTCATCCTTTGAAAGGAAACTCAGAAACAACCTCTCCCCATTTAGAAAACCGTTCTATCTATGTTTCGAATTTCTCTTTAAAAGAAGGAGAAAAAGTACAATTTGAAATCTATTCTCTTATCTTTGAAGAAGAAAAAGACTTCGAAAAAGAGATGGATAAAATTCTATCTTTAGGATACGAAGAGTTGAAAAACGAACACACGTCCCTCTTCTTTTCGCTATATAAGAATGCGAAAGTCTCCTTAAAAGGTGATCCAAACGGAGAAATAGAAAGCAACTACTCCATCTATATGTTGCTTATTTTAGGCGATAGGAATCGATTCCGTTCTATTCCTGCTAGAGGGGTAAGCGGTCAAACCTATAAAGGCGCGATTTTTTGGGATACGGAGATTTTTCTTTTGCCATTCTTTTCTTTCCAAGAACCAGCAGTAGCCAGAAACCTATTGAAATATCGTATTCATACTTTAGAAGGAGCGAAAAAGAAAGCGAAAGAATTTGGATACGAAGGTGCTTTCTTTGCTTGGGAAAGCCAAGATAATGGTCTTGAAGCCTGTTCAAAATATAACGTGACAGCCTATAAGACGGGCAAGCCAATCCGCACCTACTTTAACGAAAAACAAATTCATATTAGTGCGGATATCGCCTATGCTTTCGAGAATTATGAAAAAATCACCGGTGATTCCTCTCTTCTATATGAAGGAGGCATGGAGCTTCTTCTTGAGATCTCGCGTTTCTTTTTATCTTACGCAACCTTTAGAAATGGAGAATATCATCTAGACGACGTCATTGGTCCAGATGAGTATCATGAAAGAATCAACGACAACGCTTTTACCAACTACATGGTTCAACACGCTTTACGTTACACATTAAGGAAATTAGAGGAAAACCCTTCTTTCTTGGACAAATACTCCTTGGATAAAATGAAAATAGAGGACTTCCTATCTAATTTCTATCTTCCGAAAGCAAATTCCTCAGGGGTTATCGAACAATTTGAAGGCTATTTCCAAAAAGAAGACTGTTCCGTGGATGAAGTTCGTTCTCGCCTTAAGGATCCTAAGCAATACTGGGGTGGAAAAGACGGGCCTGCTTCACCGACACAAATTATTAAACAAGCAGATGTTGTCGCGATGCTCGTTCTCCTTAGCGATGAGTTCCCGCTTGCGATAAAGAAAGCAAACTACGATTATTATTTCCCTCGAACGGAACACGGTTCCTCCCTTTCTTCCAGTATGTATTCTTTATTAGCCACGGAAATCGGTGAAAAAGAATACGCTTATAAGATGTTCCGGAAATCCGCTTCCATCGATTTATACGGCCCACAAAAGCTCTTTGCTGGGGGCGTTTATATTGGAGGCAGCCATCCTGCTAGCGAAGGAGGAGCGTATATGTCTCTTCTCTATGGCTTTTCAGGATTAAAAATCCATGGGAAAGAAATCAACGTCTCAAACAACTTGCCAAAAGAAATAAAGGAATTGAAGTATTCCATCTTCTTCCAAGGCGAACGTTATCTAATTGATATTCAAGAAAATAAAAATACTATCAAGAAGGAGGTATCCAAATGAAAAAAGGAATGATATTCGATTTAGATGGAGTCATTGTCTCTACTGACCATTACCATTATTTAGCGTGGAAAAATATGGCAGATAAAGAGGGTATTCCTTTTGATGAGGAAACAAACAATCGTCTTAGAGGAATCTCTCGCATGGCTTCCTTGGAAATTATTCTTGAGAAAGCATCAAAGACCTACAGCCAGGAAGAAAAAGAAAAACTATGCGAAAAGAAAAACAATATTTACCGCGAATCTTTGAATCAACTTACCCCAAAAGACGTCGATCCCGATACTCTAGCAACGCTCATTCAAATCAAAAACATGGGGATTAAAACAGCCATTGGTTCCTCTAGCAAGAACACCAAATTCATTCTTGAAAGAATTGGCTTATTAGACTTCTTCGATGAAATTGTTGACGGAACGATGATCTCTCATTCAAAGCCGGACCCAGAAGTCTTTCTTCTTGCAGCAAAGAAAATTGGGCTAGAACCAAAAGATTGTGGTGTAGTGGAAGATGCATACGCAGGGGTGGAAGCCGCAAAACGTGGAGGCTTCACTTCTTATGGCATTGGCGATGCTTCAACCTCTCCCAATACGGATTACCCATTAAAGAAGATGAGCGACCTTCTTATCTATTTAAACGAAAAAAAGGAAGACAAACCTAGAATTGCCATCGAACATTTATATAAGACTTATCCGAATGGATTTACAGCCACAAAAGACTTTAGCCTTACTATCAATGATGGGGAATTTGTGGTATTTGTTGGCCCTTCAGGCTGTGGAAAATCCACCGTCTTAAGAATGATTGCAGGCTTAGAAGATGTCACAAAAGGAAAAATTCTTCTCGATGGGGAGGATATCACGGATAAAGAAGCGAAAGACCGTGACATCGCAATGGTTTTCCAAAACTATGCTTTATACCCACATTTAAGTGTTTTTAAAAACATTGCTTTCCCACTTGAGGTGGAACGTGTTCCTTTAAAACATTTCTTTGACTTTAAATATCGTAAACAAAGAAAAGCAGACATTAAAAAGAAAGTAGAAGACGCAGCCTCTAAAATTGGCTTAAGCGACTACTTAGAAAGCAAACCAGCAAATCTTTCGGGTGGGCAAAGACAACGTGTGGCTTTAGGAAGAGCCATTGTCCGTGATCCAAAAGTCTTCCTTCTTGATGAACCTCTTTCCAATCTCGATGCCAAGATGCGTGTTCAAATGAGATCGGAAATCACCCGTCTTCATGACAAGCTAAAAACTATTTTCATCTACGTCACACACGACCAAGTCGAAGCGATGACCATGGGCACAAAGATCGTTGTCTTAAAAGATGGAGTTATCCAACAAGTCGGCACACCAGAAGACATCTTCCTTAATCCAGTGAACCAATTTGTTGCAGGTTTTATTGGAACGCCTCAGATGAATTTCTTTAATGCCCGCATTCGAAAAGAAGGGAACCAGTATTACGCTTCTTTGGAAGGCAGACAAAAAGAACTCCTTCTTCCTAAGGAAAGAATGAAAAACTTCTCTGATCAATACCTTGATAAAGAAATGGTTTTAGGAATCCGTCCAGGAGCCATCTCCGTTAAAGGGGATTTAGATTATCAAGAACAAGGTTTCTTAGCCCACATCAACCTCTTTGAACAACTCGGAGAAGAAACCCTCTTATATGTTACCTTCCCCGGAAAAAAGGAAGACCTTATCATTTCTACGACAGGTTTAGGTAGATTTCATAAAGAAATGGATGTTGGAATATCTTTCAACTTAGAACATGTATGTTTATTTTCCAAAGAAACAGGCGAATCTCTCTTAAAAAGATAGGATTTTTCTTCCTCGGTTTATTTATGCTTTCATCTTGTAAGGAAAACCTTCCTTCTTTTTCGAGTCAAGTAAACACAAGTGACATTTCTTCTTTAGATTCAAAAGAAGACTTTGCCTCAAGCTTTCCTAAGGATGAGAATGGTTTTAAGATTGTCGAAAAAGATTATTTTTCAAATAAAGAAGATCCCTCCTCTAAAGGCGAGACCAATCAGGTTAAATTTGGAGAAAAGATTGAGGGCGTGCCTATATATTCCTCTTTCAAACTCTTTCTTGCTGGAGAAGAAGTTCCGGTATATTCGGTTAAAATCAATCAAGATCAAACATGGAGCGCAGAGGCTAAAAACCGCGTTGCTACAGGAGTGGCCTCTTTTTCTCTTAAAGGGAAAGCAACATTAAAACTCCAATGTGCTTTTAATCCATTAAATGACGTTAAAATTCGTCCTTTAGGAAGAAATATTCCTTTTCAAATAGATTCTGCACGTTGGGTCATTTCTTTTGAAATTGATACCCCAGGGCAATATGTAATTGAAACGAGGTACCGTACCCTTCATCTTTTCGTAAATGAATGGAAAGAGACGCCTCAAAACACAATTGTTTTTTCCTCTGGGCTTCACACGAAAGAAAATGATAATCGCATCAATTCTAACAACGAGATTATTTTACATAATGGGTCTCATATTTTCTTGGAAGAAGGCGCAATCGTTCGAGCAAAAATCAAAGCCTACGATGCTTATCATATTTCTATTTCTGGTCCTGGTTTTATCGACGGCTCCCTTTTTGAAAGAAATGTGAGTAAAGGGATTGCGAATGTCCCTTTAGATATTTCATTTTGTAATGATGTAACTTTGGAGGACTTTTTCGTTCTTGATCCCGCTGGATGGGCATTTAATCTATATTTTTCAAGTAATCTTCATCTTAAAAATACAAAAATCATCTCTTCTCGCTCAAATGGAGACGGAATATCCGTCCAATCTTGTAAGAACCTGGAGGCAGACTCTTGCTTTGTGAGAAGCTGGGATGATTCTTTGGTCGTGAAAAACTACGTCAATTGGAGAACGAATCAAGAGGGGGAGACCTCTTCCATCCATTTTAAGAATTGCCTGATTATTACAGATCTCGCTCAATCAATGGAAATCGGTTACGAAACCATCGGAGAGAAAATGGAAGACATCTCTTTCGAAAATATCAGTGTTCTTCACGCTTATCACAAACCCGTATTTTCCATTCATAATGGGAATAACGCTAAAATACGCAATGTAACTTATAAGAACATAACGGTAGAGGATCTTTCTATCGGAAAAGGAGATGGAACACCCTATCTTTTTGATTTTGACGTGTCGCATTCTTCTACTTGGTCCGATGCCCATAAAATCACTTCGCTGGGGGACATCGATGGAGTTCATGTTGAGAATATAAAAATCATTGCTGGAAGAGAGGCCCCTAAAATCAAAATTACAGGTTCCTTAGAAAAAAGAAACGGCTTTCCGAATGTTGCGCATAAGTTTTTTAATGTCACTTTCAAAGATGTTGATATATATGGTAAAACGCTTGATTCATCTTATTCTTATTTAGAAACGGCTTATGCCGAGAACGTTCAATATCAAAAGACGGGGAAAGTAATTACCGGAGCGACTTATCCAAAGACAGATGTTTCCTCTTTTAGTAATAATATCATCCGTGTGAAATAACGAACTTCAGTCAAAATGAAGTGAAGTATGAAGTAACAATGAAGTAATACTTCACTCTTACTTCATTCTTTCGTTATAATATTGATGGGAGGTAAAGAAAATGCTTTTTGAAGAACTAGTCCCCAATACAAATCTCGAAGATTATGAAGTGGAATTTAAAGGAATTATCAATGAAGGCTTTGATAATGAAACAAAGCAAAGAGTAGAGAATGGGTGGCTAAAAGAAATTGCTGCTTTTGCAAATACTTTTGGCGGAGTCCTCTATGTTGGTGTAGAAAACAAAACCCATAAAATCGTTGCCTTATCCCACGAATGCGCAGATAAAATCACCTTAATGGTTCAAAGATTAATCCCTTTACACATCGAGCCTCCTATTCGCTATACAATCGAAAAAATACCGGTTCCAGAAGTTTCGCCAACTCGCTATGTTCTAGGGATACATGTAGAAAAAAGCAAATTTCCACCGGTTTCTCTTCACATTAATGGGACGAGTGTTATTTATGTAAGACACTTTGGAAAAACAAGCCCTGCAACAGGTGAAGAAATACGTAACCTAGTGTTATCTAGCGATTCTGTCTCCTATGACATTATGGAAACAGATGAATTTTTCCATAAAGAAGATTTTCAAATGCTGTTCTCTTTCTACAAGGAGCAGAACAACGGGAAAGAATTGACGGAAAAAGATTTATTTAACATTGGTTTTTTCACGCTTGATAAAAAATTAAAAAGAGGAGCCATTCTTTTCCGTGATAATTGCAATGATTCAAGAACGTTAATCGAATGTTCTGCCTTCCCTGGCATCAGCAAAGGGGACAATCTTTTCCTTGCAAGCAAAAAAATACAAGGAAACTTAATTGAAGAATACAAAGAAGCCATGGACTTTATTGAATCTCGTTCTATCAACGGCTTTGAAAAAACACCTAACGGAAGAAAAGATATCTTTTCCTTTCCAAAACGTTCCCTCTCAGAAGGAATTGCCAATGCCATCGGACATCGCAACTATTTTATTCAAGGTGGACAAATTGAAATCAATGTTTTTAAAGACCGCTTGGAGATTATTTCGCCAGGTTCTTTGCCCACCCATAAATGGTTGCAAAAAGAAACCAATCTAGCTCAAATTCCTCCACTTCGGAGAAATGAACTTATTTGCGCAGTCTTTACTCTTTGCAAAATCATGGATCATAAAGGCAGTGGTTTTGACAAAATTGAGCAAGAATACAAAGAATATGGACCGAAATTCGCACCCTTTGCGGATTCTGACGATTCCTTTTTCTCTTTAACTCTTCCCGATCTTACTCATCCTTCGGGCCTCGTATCAAGCAACGAAAAACCAGCCGTTTATACGATAAATGGGGAAGAAACAGCTAAACAATTAGAAATACTTTCTTATTGTTGGAATGCTCCACATACCGCTTTAGAAATCGCTGAAATGCTTGGCATAAAGCCTTCTAATTATTTCCGAAAAGAAATCATCCAACCTTTAATGGAGAAAAACCTACTTTTGATGAGCAATTCGACTTATCCGGCCAAATATTATTCCAATCACAACACCGTCTTCCCAAAATAACTTCGCACAAAATGAAGTGAAGTGTGAAGTAACAATGAAGTAATACTTCACTCTTACTTCATTCTTAAAAAACCTTGAAAAATAAGCATCTTTTTGGAATTTATATGCTTTCCTATTCCTCTAGAGTAGATTTATATAGATATCTTTATTAAAATTAGGCTATGTTCAAAAGAAAGAGAAACAGGCTTATCGATAAACGAAAACCTTTTTTCTTAATCTTTTATATATAGGAGATAAATATGAACAAAAAGAAGCTACTCGTTCTCTTACCTGCAGCTCTCCTTGCTCTCAGTGGATGCAATCCTAGCGAACCAGGACCATCATCCTCTGAAAAATCAAGTGAAGCTAGCCAAGTTGTCTCTTCAGAAGAGGCTAAAAAGACTTACCAAGTAACCATTACGCAAGTGGAACACGCTCACGTTGAAGCTGACAAAACGCAAGCGGAAGTGGGTGAAACGTTACTTTCACTATCACAACCGATGAAGACTATCACGTTTCTTCCTTCAAAGTGAACGGAAACGATGTCACTATTACCGGCAACAAAGCTACCGCTACAATGGTGGAAAATGGCTTAACTGTCACAATTGCAGTGGAAGCAAACACTCATGACGTTACCATCCACTCTTCGGAAAATGGTACGGTAGTTGCCGATAAAACAACGGCAATCGTTGGCGATAGAGTTACTTTCACCATCACACCAAATGATGACTTTGAACTGGATACTTTCAAAGTCAATGGTGAAGCAAAAGAAGTAACAAACAACACTTACGAAGCCACAATGGTCAAAGAAGGATTAACCGTTGATACGACCTTCAAAGCAATCAAACATGCCGTTACCATCAATAAAAATGCTGGTGGAACAGTCACCGCAGATAAATTAGAAGCGATCACCGGAGAAGACGTCACCTTAACCGTCACTCCAGATACGAACTATCATTTATCCGCATTATATGTTAACGGCAATTCTGTTTCTGTCGGAGAAAGTGGAACCGTCGTCGTTAAGATGGTTAAAACTGGATTAATCGTTTCTGGCGTCTTTGCTAAAAAGAGAGCGCCTATTACGGTTACTGACACAAAAGGCGGAACCATTCGTACATCGTCAACAACGGATGCCACTATTGGAGAAGAAATTGAAATTCAAGTCTATGCAGATGATGGCTATGAATTAGATAAACTCCTCGTCAATGGGGAAGAGACGGAGGTTGATTCCGAAGGGTTTGCCTATGTTACAATGGTCGAAGGCGGACTTACTATCACGGCAACCTGGAAAGAACTTGCTAAAGCAATCACCATTGCTCCATCCACAAACGGCACCGTTACTGCCAATAAAGAAAAAGCTGCTGTTGGAGAAAGCGTTACTTTCACTATCTCCCCAGCCGAAGGCTACCACCTCGAATCCTTTAAAGTAAATGGAGCTGAAGTGGAAGTCACTGGCAATAGCTATGTCGCCAATATGACTGAAGCAGGCCTTTCTATCGAAGCAACCTTCTCTGATACTTACCGCGTTGCATCTATCTCTGAATCCTTAAAGACAACCATCAAAGGATTAGATACTGCTAAGGTTACTTTAACTGCTGATTCAACAATTGATACCATCCCTCTTGCTAAGAAAGATACTATCATCGATTTAGGTGGAAAGACCTTAACGGTTACCTCGGCTGTTGCTATCTATGCCTTACCAGGAGAAGGTGGCACACACGTTCAAAATATCACCGTTAAAAACGGAACCATCAATGTCACGGGTGCTCTTGCAAACGGAAACATCATCAATGCTTCTGATGCTCTATCCTTCACTTTAGATGGTGTTACGCTTACCAACACGACTTTAACTTACACAGGTATCTATTGTTCTTCCTCTACAGACTTAGAAATTAAGAATTCTACTTTGGATCTTAAAGCCATCTTCGGTATTGGAACGAATAACCTCGAAGGAAAGAATGCTAAGATCCTTATGGATAATTCCCATCTTACCGTCACCACCGATGATAAAGATAATGCTGCCTTCTTAGGAAATGTCGAAGGCATCAACGTCACCTTCAAAAACTCCACACTCCAAGCTGATAGACAAGCTCTTATCGCTCGTACTGGCACTTGGAAAGCCGATGCTACAACTTTCGAAACCACTGGTGCTTGGTTAACCGAAGCTACAAAAGCCAAGAATGATTCTTATCTTACTGGCGTTTGGAAAGCAGGAAACGAAGTTCCATCTGCTGCAGTCGTTATCGGTGATAATGTTGCAGACGCTTATAACGAAGACGTCAACTTTACTTTCGCCAATTCTTGTAAATTCGTTGCTCCAGCTGGAAACAAAGTCGTTTCTAGAGTTGATGGAACACATAACACAACCATCAACTTTGATGCCTTAACCTATGTCAACGCTTACGATTCTATGGATAATGGCACAGGTGTTAACGTTGTGACTCCAAACGTTCTTACAAAAACCATCGCTGAGATGAATGCGTTAACCGAAACTGATGATAAGAACTTATATGTTGTTAAAGGCGTTATCGAAAACGTTACTAATGAAAAGTATGGCAATTGTGTTATTAGAACCGTTGAAGGCGAAACATTAACAGTTTATGGTTCTTACACATCAGGAGTTACCTATCAAAAAAATGCACAAGGCTCTTACGAGATCGCCAAAAAGTCTTCCGTGCCAACTAAGCGTGTCTATGTTGGATACGAAGTAACGATGATTGGCACCTTCTTGAAATACAACACCACAGCCGAGCTTATTGATGCCAAAGTCTTCGTTGGAGATATTTCTCAAGGCTATAAAGCAAGCATTTCTTCTAACGATGCTAGCTTTGGAACTGTCGCTTTAAGCAAAACAGAAAATTTGATCTATGGTGAAGAAATTACCGTAACCGCAACACCTGCGGAAGGCTACAAAGTCGCATCGGTCATGTTAGATGATGATTCTACAAATCAAAAAGACATCACTGCTGATATGAAATTTAATGCTTCTTTTAAAAACGAAGTTATAGTCACTTTTGTTCACGAAGATGCAAAGGTCGCAAAAACATACAATGTTGCTTTCAAAAAAGAAAACCAACAATCGCCTTGTGATCAATACAATCAAACCTGGAAAAATGTTTCTGAAAATCGCAGCTACACGATAGAGAATTGTAGCAACTACAAGAATGGTTGGGATTTCATCAAGGCCGGAAGAAAAGCTGATGCTTCGGTCGCTTCCATAACTACAGATGCTCCGTTTGCCGAAGCGATTGGTGTCGCCTCCATTACATTTAAAAAATTTAAGGGAAGTAATGTAAATTCCATTAAGGTGATTTCTTCTACTGATGCTAAGTTTGAAAATGTGATTGAAGAAGTTGGCATTACGGGAAAGGCTGATTCAACCATCAAAGCCACATTCACCAAACCAACTGCAAACGCTTATTACAAATGGGTCTTGGATTTGAAATCTGACGGAGGCACTAAAAAGAGTAAAAACGGCTTCATTGAAATTGATTCTCTCTCATTCGTTGAAGCAATCTAATTCTCACCCCGTCGTCCTTCTAATTAGCACGTCCTTGTGACGTGCTTTTTTAAAGGATGGACAACATTCCTGCATTACTGTAGAAATCAATCTTCCCTCTGTAAAATGCAGTTGGTAATAAGTGAAATAGATAACTATCTATAACATATTCAATCATTTTGTTTGTTTATTAATCTAAAAACTATTTTTGTAACCCCTTTATCTTTAATAACCTATCTTTTATACTTATCTTAAGATGAGTAAGACAGACTTAGAAATTCAATATGAACAAATTCAAGAAAAGATAGATTCTCTTCCCAAAGGATATCTTTCCAAAAAGAAGATTAATGGCAAGGAAAGAATTTATCGTCAATGGAATGAGAATGGGAAAAAATATAGTAAATACGTGCCAAATGAAGAAATATCATTGGTTTCAAAAGAAATAGAGATTCGAAAAAACTTAGAGAACATTCTTTCCTCTATTTCTTCTTACGCTTTAGAAATAAATTCCGCAAAAAAGAGAGTTTCTTCGAATAAGAAACATGGAATTTCCTATTTTGTTGGTAAGGATCTAAAAGGACTAATTGAAGATTATAGGGGTTACAAACATCGTTACGCTTTCAAGGAATTGGAACGTTTTCTTTATGATACAAAAACATTAGATAAGAAACGCCTTCTTATCCTTTATGGCTTAAGAAGGACAGGGAAAACGACCCTTATTATGCAAGCCCTTTTGAATATGAAAGAAGAGGACTTTAAAAAATCTGCTTTCATTGAATTAAATTCTCATTCTGAAATGGGTGACCTTTATGAACTTTTAAAGAGCCTTAAAGAAAAAGGTTATCGCTACATCTTTTTAGATGAAGTAACAGATATGAAAGACTTCATTGATGGTTCAGCTTTTCTTTCAAACCTCTTTGCTTCGGAAAATATGAGAATCGTTCTTTCTGGGACGGATTCTTTAGGATTTATTTTTTCTAAAGAAGACTCCTTATATGACCGTTGCTATTTTTTACATATTTCCTTCATTCCATTTAAAGAATTCTCTTCGGTTTTGGGCATCAATGATATCGATTCCTACATCGAATATGGTGGCACGATGTCTCTATCAGGGATGATTTATTCTCAAAGAAAATCGTTAAGCAAAACAAATCCTTATGTCGATGCGGCTATTGCGGATAACATTCAACATTCTTTGGCCTATTATAAAAATGGAACTTATTTTCGCGATCTATATGAATTATATGAACGAAAAGAACTCAAAAATGTCATCAATCGTGTTGTAGAGGATTCAAACCATCGCTTTGCTCTAGAGGTTTTAAATCAAGATTTCATATCCCATGATTTAGGCATATCACGAAACAACCTTCGAAAAGAAGATGATAAATATCACGTTCTTGATCGAATTCAAAGAAATAAAGTGGAGGATGTCCTAAAAACATCTTTAGGCATCTTAAACAAAAAAGAACGCTCCATTTCTTTAAAAGAAGCTCACCGAGAGGAAATCGAAACCTATTTAGAAGAGCTAGAAATCATTAACAAAGTAGATCTTCTCTCAGAGAATTCTTTAACACAAAGAAATGTCATCACGATTGCAGGGCTTCGCTATTCTCAAGCAAAGGAGTTGATCTTAAGCTTAAAGAAAGATAAAGCTTTTCAGTCTTTAGAAAGAGAAACGGAAGAATACGTTATTGAAAGAATCCTCAATGAAATCAAAGGAAGAATGCTTGAAGATATCCTTCTTTTGGAAACTTCTTTAGCAAATCCTTCTCTTCAAGTGAGCAAATTCCTATTCCATTCTGGTGAATTTGATATGGTTATTATCTACAGAGACCATTCTGAAATCTTTGAAATCAAACATAGTAAGGAAAGAAACATAAGCCAAGCGAAAAACCTTTTAGATGACAAGAAATGCGTTCTTTTCGAAACAAAGTTCCCCAAAATAACAAGAAAAGTCGTTCTTTATCGAGGGGAAAGGGCAAAAGAAGGCGAAATTGAATACCAAAACCTGGAGAAATACCTTAATTCCCTATCTTTTGAAAACTATTTCTCCTTGGCCCCCCATTAATAACGAGCTTTTTGTATCTAGATACCCATCAAATTGTATTCTTTGGGACAGCTTTCTTAAAACATTTCAAAATAACACGAAAAAACATCTCTAAATAAGGAGATACGATAAGAGAAAAAGAAAATGAAAATAAAATGCGAAACGATACTCAATTTTCTCCCTTTTAATGGTGTTTTTTCCTAAATTTCCATTAAAGAACTCGGCTTTATAAAAATCCGATATAATATTTTCATATGGAAAAGAAACTACAAATCCGTAACAGCGCAGTGGACTTTCTCGTTTTCACGAAAGACGTTCATCAAAATGGAATTGAAGTCAGAGTTTATAATAACGACGTTTGGCTTTCTCAAAAGGCTATAGCCCAACTTTTTGATGTTGACAGAAGTGCGGTGGTTAAGCATCTTCGAAATATCTTTGAGAGTGGAGAGCTAAATGAAAATTCAACTTGTGCCAAAATGGAACAAGTTGCAAATAATGGCAAAAAATACCAATATAAATATTATTCTTTAGCCGCTATTATTGCCGTTGGATATCGTATCAATTCTCAAAGAGCAACGGAGTTTCGCCAATGGGCGACCAATATTCTAGACACCTTTACAAAACAAGGCTACGTACTAGATAAAGACAGACTAATAAATGGGCAAATCTTCGATGAAGATTATTTTGAACATCTTCTTTCAGAAATTCAAGAAATTCGTGCCAGTGAGCGCCGTTTCTATCAAAAGATAACGGATATTTATGCGACGGCTGTGGATTATTCTCCTGAAAGCCAAACTACAAAAGATTTCTTTGCGACGATTCAAAACAAAATGCACTATGCCGTTCATAAGAGTACTGCGGCCGAAATGATTATGGCTCGTGCTGATCACACAAAAGAACATATGGGCCTTACTTCTTGGAAAAACGCGCCCAAAGGCAAGATTGTTAAAGCGGATGTTTCCGTTGCTAAAAACTACTTAACGAAAAATGAACTTCAGGACTTGAATGAAATTGTCACGATGTATTTGGATTATGCGACAAGACAAGCAAAGAAACATATTCCAATGACAATGGAAGATTGGGCAAAGAAATTAGATACGTTCTTGCAATTTAACGAGGAAGACATTTTGCAAAATAAAGGCAAGGTTACTATGGCTATCGCGAAATCCTTTGCGGAAAGTGAATTTGAACAATATCGTCTTATTCAAGACCGTCTATATGAAAGTGATTTCGACCGTCTTATCTCAAGTTTAGACAAAAAGAAATAAGTTATATTTGCATCAAATCCCGGATTTTAAAGAAGATATCTTTATCGGCTGGACACCAAGATAAAAACTCTCCTTCTTCTTTATTAATCCATTTTTCATCCGAATGGATTCCTTTTTCAATTGTTAAGTTTCCTTCGATAGGTGTTACAAGGAAGGCGTCCATATCCAAAATAAAAGATGGATATTCATACACTTCATTTAGTAAGAATCTCTCTACTTTTATAGTGGTTTCAAGTTCCTCTTTGATTTCACGGATGATCGCCTCTTTAGGCGTTTCACCCTCTTCGATCTTTCCACCAGGAAATTCATAGAGACCTTTGAATTCTCCATAATCTCTTTGAGCGACAAAGATACGGTTATTTTTCTTGATGAGGGCACACACGACCCGAATTCTCTTCTTCATCTTTTTCTATCCCGAAATCATCATAATACATAAGGGGGACCTTTTCTTCTAATTCGATGTCAAATAACAAGGTTTCTTTAGGATTATCCGACACTCTTGGATTCTTTAGATACCCTCTTCCTAAATAATAGAAAGGCATTTCCGCTCCATCCTCTCTTTTGGCTTTTCTCACAAAGATATAGGAATAGGGGTCCTTTAATAAAGAAATGCCCTTTGAATTATTCATTCTTGTCCCTGTCTGAGATTCCCATTGTAAGAGAGATGGAGATAAGAAACGGTCCTTATATTTCAAATGAGACAAGACTTGTTCATCTTTCTTTAAATCGATATAAATCACGCGCTCTTTATCTACCTTGAAAACACCCATCATCCGGAAAAGATTCTCACTATTTAAAGCTAAAAGAGAGGAAAAAGACGTATATGGGTGGTAACGTTTTAATCTTCCCTCCACGTTATAGAACTCAATTTGGTAACGAGTTAAGCCATACTCTAACAAAGAAATAAGCCAGTCTTTAAAAGAGTCTTTGCTCACTTCAAAATTCAAAGAGTAATAATCCCCTTCTTTTTTCACTAATGTGTGGTGATAAGAAGGTTTGGTGTAATAAAACTCATCTTGTAACACTTTTAAGGCATAAGAAAACGTATCTTCCTTAAAATGGTCCACATCCTTTAAAGAAGAATAAAGTTCCTCTTCCGTTTTCTTTCCATTTAATAATTCTTTGATAATGAGATATTCCTCAGGATGAACAAGGGGGAGATATTCATAGATTGTTTCGATCCATTCTCTTTCTTCTTTGGAGAAAAAAGGAACGTCTTCGCCCATTCTTTCTAAGAAGTCATAATAAGAAGGAAATTTCTTCGTGAAATGCAAAATATCCACGCCTGTTTCTTGATCTAAGAACACTTCATGTTTTGGATATTCATTCGGCCCCAATTTCAAATAACTCTTCAAATTCTGATAATCCGCTTTCAAGAAGGCAAGCGAATTGAAATTCGTTTTCTCAATGGATTGCAAGATTTCTTCCTGGGCCTTTTCTTCGAAATGAATTTCTAGATTGGGTATTGCTAAAGAAGAGAAATTATCCCTTACCATATTCGCAAGAGCCAATTTGTCAGAAACTCCACTTTTGGAAAGACTTCCTAACGCTAAGGCAATCTGGACAGACCTCAAATAAGAATTGGCGATAAAATCCAAAACAATAAGATATTGCTTATTCTCGTATTTTCTTAATCCTCTCCCCAATTGTTGAATAAAAATGGTGGAAGATTCCGTAGGACGTAAGAAAAGAACCATATTGATGGATGGAACGTCGATTCCTTCATTTAAAATATCAACGGCAAAAACAAGTTCCAAAGGATCGTTCTTATCCTCTAATCTTTGAAAGATACGGATTCTTTCACCCAAAGAGGAAGAACCAGTTAAATAGGCAGTGGAATAACCAAGATTCATCATCTGCATGGCCATTTCCTTAGCGTGTTCGACATTTCGTCAGAAACCGATGCAACGTAACTTTCCTTCCGGACGATGTTTCTCGATTTCATCCCCAACAAAAGAGCAATGAAGAGAAGAAGATATAGATTGAATAAGAAGACGGTTACCTTCCACGCTTCCATCGCTAGCATAGCTAATCAAATCATCCTTGATGCCATAATAATGAAAAGGAACGATGAGATGATTTTCTAACGCGTCACGTAATCTCAAATCAAAAGGCACGTTATTGCCAAACATCTGATAGACATCTTCCCCGTCCATGCGGTCAGGTGTTGCGGTTAAACCAAGTAAAAACGAAGGCTTAAAATACTCGATGATTTTTTGATACGTTGAGGCAGCCGCGTGATGAACTTCATCGATAATGATGTAATCGAATTCTTCGGGGGAGAATAATTCCAAATGTTTCGATAACATTTGGTTTGAAGCAAAGATAAAATCCTTATCGATTTCCGAATATTCCCCATTAAAAAGACCGTAGCTTCTTTCTTGTCCGAATACTTTGCTAAAAGTGTTCAAAGCCTGTGTAAGAATCGTATCTTTATGAACGATAAATAGTAAACGTTTTGCTCCAAAAAATTTCGCATCAAAAGCGGCTAAGTAAGTCTTTCCTGAGCCCGTGGCCGCAATGACCATTGCTTTATTGATATTTCTATTCCTTGTGTTTTGAAGTTCTTTTAAAGCCTGTCTTTGCATGAAATTTGGTTTCAACGTTCCGTTTTCTTTGTCATAGGAATAATCCATATCCCAAGAAACAATCGCATAAGATAAGGCAATCTCATATTCCTTCACATTTTCTCTTGTTAAAGGCTTTACCTTATTCCAAAGATAATTGAATTCCTCAAGGATTTTTCGAACGAATTGGTATTCCTTAGAGGAGCTTATCCCAACATCCCATTCCTTGTTTTTAAGCAAAGCAAAACGCGTGATATTAGAGGAACCTACGATGCTTTCGAAGGAAGAGTCCTCATATTCAAAAAGATAGCCCTTCGTATGGAAACCATCGTCATCAAAAGAATGATTCTCTAAGCGACATTCAAAATTCGGATATCTTCTTTGAAGTTCTAAAAAGGTTTCTAAAGAGGCAATATCGGTGAAATTCTGATAGGTTGAGGTTAGAATTTTCCCTTTTGCACCCCGAGATAAGGCTTTCTCTAAATGGGGTAAAAGAAGAATCAATCCCGCTTTCTTAATAAAAGATACGGACCAAGAAAAAGAAGCGCATCGATCCAAACATTGAATGATTCTATTTAAGAAATTGGGTTCGCTTTGATTGGTGTAAAAGGAGGCTTCAAGCATCATTCTTATCCTTGCTTTACAGAATAACCGTGCCGATCCTTTAGATCAAGCTAAATATAGAGATAGCCAAAGCTTTTCAACCGATTGAAAGGATTTATTTGAAGAGCGAGTAAAAGTAAGTGGTCATTTCTATGGCGCTTTCTTTATGCTCGTGAATCACATAATCTTTTAAAAGGTCCACAAAAGCGCCAGAAAGGCAGTTTTCTAATATATCATCAGGAATATTTGGGTGTTTTATTTTAATAGAGGGCATTGCCACTCTCATAAGGTGATGAACTTCCTTTCCTAAGGTGGAATAGAAAAGATGGGAGGCACCGGAAGCAAAGATGGCGGATATTAGTTTCTCCTGTTCTTTGAAATGATAGAAGATATGCGCGGTCATTTCGCGATAATCATAGAGAGTGATATTCCCTTCCTTGGTGTGATTGGAAGAAAAAGCGTGATTAAAGATAGAAGTGCAGACGTTTCTTAAAACATCATCTTTCTTTTTATAATGAGCATAGAAAGTGGATCGAGAAACCGTGCTTTCTAAAATAATGTCGCTAACAGAAATATCCGTATAGCTTTTCTTTTCTAATAGTCTTTCTAAGGCAGCTAAGATCAATTCGTTCGTCTTTTCTTCTTTTTTGTTCATCTTTTTATCCTCAAAATACGAATAAATATCGAATATTATGTTCTAATTATATAAAAAGAAACGAACAAAATATTCTAAATTGTTCATCTTCATTCAAAAAAGATGAAAACATTGCTAGACTACCACAATGGATATGCATAAAAGAGAGATACCATCACCATTTGAAACAAGCAAAAAGAAAGTTTTAAGCACTCTTTTTATTTTGCTTGGCGTAAGCATCCTTCTTTTTTGTCTTTCTTTCTTTATAACTCCAACGAACATGTCTATTGATCGTTGTTTCTTTGGCTTATTTGGTAGAAGCGATGTCGCGGCAAACCGGATTATGCAGAGAATTATTCTCCCGAGGAATCTTGCCGCATTTCTCATTGGTGGAGGGCTTTCTCTTTCTGGGCTTTTAATGCAAACCTCATTAAAGAATCCTATGGCTTCACCTGCGACACTAGGCGTTTCGAACGCGGCTGTATTTGGGGCTAACGTGATTATTCTTTGTTTGTATGGAACGAGTAGCAATTCTTTCGTCTCTGCGAGTGACTCTCCCTTTCAAACGTCGATGGTTGCTTTCCTATTCTCTTTCCTTTGCATTCTTTTGGTTCTCTTTTTATCCTCATTTCATAAATTTCATCCAACGACCGTTGTTCTTGTTGGAATTGTTTTGGGCTCTTGTTTTCAAGCTTTGACAACTCTTTTGCAATATTTTGCAGATGATGTTGCTCTTTCCGCTATCGTGGGTTGGTCTTTTGGAAACTTAGAAAGAATCACGATGGGAGAGAATGGAATATTGGGCATTGTTTTATTCGTCTCTCTTTTATCCTTCTCTTTGCTTGGGTATCGCTTTAACGCCCTTGACGCAGGAGATGGCTTTGCTAAAAGTGTGGGGGTTCATACTTCCCTTCTACGTTTTATCTCTTTGCTTGTTGCCTCTCTTTTAGGGGCTTTATGCGTTTCTTTTTGCGGAATGATTGGTTTTGTGGGAATCATTGCCCCTCACATTATGAAAAGACTAATTGGAAGAGATCATCGTTTCCTTTTTCCAACTTCTTTCTTAGCCGGATCCTCTCTTCTTCTTGTTTGTGATATTTTTACGCGCTTGATTGGAAGAGGCACCTCTCTTCCAGTGGGTGCTATTACCGCTTTGATAGGGACACCATTGTTCTTAATCATTCTCTTCACGAAGAAAGGAGACAAATATGCTTTATCTAAATGACGTCTCCTTCGCTTATTCAAAACGCTCAGAACCCGTCTTAAAACATGTCTCTATTCAACTAGAGGAAGGAAAAGTAGGGGTTTTGCTAGGTCCTAATGGTGTCGGAAAGAGCACAATTATTAAGTTAATATGCGGACTTTTGAAGCTAAAAGAAGGTGAAATTATTTTGGGTGATAAGAAGCTTAAAGAAATGAAGCTGTCCGAACGAAGCAAACTCATTTCCTCCGTTCCTCAAAATATTGAATTCTCTTCCTTAAGCGTTATGGATTCTATTCTTCTAGGGCGTCTCCCTTATTTCTATTCCTTCCCTTGCAAGTACGATAAAGAAGAAACCTTCAAAGTCATGGAGGAACTTCATATCCTTCCATTAAAGGATAGACCAGCAGATTCTCTTTCTGGGGGTGAGAAACAAATGGTCGCGATAGCTCGAGCCCTTGTTTCTAATCCGAAACTCCTTATCTTGGACGAACCAACAGCCAATCTTGACTTAAAGCATCAGGTTTTAATTTTGAAACTGCTTAAGAAGATTGCTAAAGAAAGAAAGTTGACAATCTTATTATCCTTGCATGATCTTTCCGAAGCATCCTTCCTCGGAGATACCCTCTTTTGGCTAAAGGAAGGGGAGCTTCTTTATCAAGGGGATAGCTCTTCGATTACGGAAGAAAGAATCTTTGAGACCTATGGCGTTAAAGCCAACTTAATTCAAAAAGATGATGAAACTTTCATCTCATTATTTTCAGGAGAAAAACAACAATGAAAAAACAATTCCTTTGGCTTCTTTTAGCCTCAAGTCTCATTTCTTGTGGAGGAGGACAAGAAAGTTCTAGCGAAACTTCTCAAGAAGAAATTCTCGTTAGTGACGGTATCGGAAGAGAAAATAGTTACCTTCCAGGTTCCTATTCCCGTATCGCTTGCGTCGGTGCTGGCGCTCTTCGCTTATATTCCTATGTTGGTGAACTTAATAAACTCGTTGGCGTAGAAGATATCGATAATCCAAGCAAAAGAGAAGAGAAAACCCATCCATTCGAAGGGGTTGCAAGGCCTTATTATGACGCTAACAAAGAAGCTTTTAGAAACCTTCCTTCCCTTGGAGTAGGAGGGCCGGTTGCTAATCAAAGTGGTCCTAACCTCACTCTTTTAACAAGCCTTGCTCCTGATTTAGTCATTTCTGATTTTGAAACAGTTGAACAAGCCAAAGCCATTGAAAATGCTACAGGTGCCAAAGTATTCACCATCCGTTATGGCAAGAAGGCCGTCTATGATGAAACCATCGTTTCTGTTTTAACTTCCTTAGGCAAAGTTCTTGACCGTAATGAAAGAGCGAAAACCTTAACGGACTACATCTCTTCTTCCATTACGGAATTAAAAATAATGACAAAAAACGTAAAGGAAGAAGATAAGCCTCTTACTTATGTTGGGGGAATTGGAAACTGGGGACAAAAAGATTATCTTGCCACCCATAGTGGTTATCCAATGTTTGAAGTTGCCAATATTAAAAACGTCCTTTCAGAAGTTCCATTAAGCGCGGCTGGTCAACAAGATATCTCCAAAGCCACTTTTGAAGAGCTTGCCCCTAAAATGGACAAACTCATTTTAGACGCGGCGGGAATGAAACAAACCATTCAAGCCTATCACACGGATAAGCATGTTTTTGATAACGTCAAAGCAGTAACTTCAGGCGAAGTCTATCTTCAAATGCCATATAACGCCTATTATACAAATCTCGAAATCTCTCTTATGAATGGTTATTTTGATGCCTATGCCGTCTATCCTGAGCTCTTCAAGGACTTTGATTTAGAAAAGAAATATTCGGAAATCTTAAAGACCTTTGTAGGAAAGGATACTTACAACGAAGAAAAGGGAATGTCCGGCTCTTATGGCGGATATCAAAAAATCAGTGATTTAAAGAAATTCTGCGAAGAGCATATTCAATAAACCTCTCATTCTTTTTCTTCCAGAAAAACCTATAATATCCGAGGAGAATATATGTCGCATCCTTGGAAACATTTAAGGCTCATCACCTCACATCGCCATCTTGTTATTAAAAATGCCTTCCACATGGGCATTTTTTGGCATGCTTTGAAACATGATTTAAGCAAATATTCCTATACGGAATTTCATACTTCTGCCAAATATTACGCTGGGAATCACTCCCCGGTGTTCGAAGAGAGAATCCATAATCAGTATTTCTCACGTATTTGTCAACACCACACGAGAAGAAATCCTCATCATTGGGAATATTGGACGGATTTCTTTTGTGGAAGGATCCTGATGAAAACCATGCCATGGGTATACGCTACAGAATACGTATGTGATGTATTGAGTGCTTCCTATACCTATAATCCAAAAGAATTCACCCCCGAAAGTGGTCTTCGTTATTTTAATGCCCATAAAGATCGTTATTTTATGACGACGGCAAGCAAAGAATATATCACATGGTGCTTAGAAAAATATGCTCAAACAGGTTGGAAAGAACTCAAAAAGAAAAACACTCAAAAGAAATATCAGGAAATTATTTCTTCTTATCCGGATGTCGAGCTTTTCGAGACAAACAAAGCCAGCTCTTCTTTGCCACCTTTGCTAAGCAAAAACAAGTGATATAAAATATTGAAGTATGGCAATTCGAAACAAAATATTAATCATCGGAGCCGGAAGACTTGGCTCCATCATCGCCGATCGTGCCTCCTCAAGGGGAGAAAACGTCATCGTCTTGGACGAAAATGATTCGTCCTTCCGTAAATTAGATGAGGCGTTTACTGGTTTTAAAGTCACAGGTGACGCAACCGATATCGCCCTTTTAAAACAAGATTGTTATATCGATTCCGTCGAGGAAGTAGTCATCGTAACAGGAAATGACAATACCAATCTTTTCTTAGCCCATTTATGCGCGATTATTTTTAAAATTCCTAAGGTATACGTACGTTTTGATGACCCAGATAAAGATATTCTTATCAATGGCGTTCCCAATGTGAAGGCTGTTTATCCATCGGATTTAAGCGCCAATAAATTCTTCCAAATCGAAGCGGAGGGCAACAAATAATGATTGTCGTTATTGCAAATGGTAACCTTGAAGCTGCCTACGTTATTGATTCTTTTAAAGAAGACAAACATAACAAAATCATCGTCATTAACTCCGATAAAGAAGTCGCGGAATATTTGATGAAACGCCAACACGTTTCCGTTTATGTCGGAAACCCTTGGAGAATCTACGCTCTTGAAGAGGCAGGTGTTTACGACGCGGATCTATTTATTTCTCTTTCCGATAACGATACAGACAATTACGTATCTTGTATCCTTGCTAAGAAAGTCTTTAACGTTCGTAAATGCATCTGCGTCGTTAAAAACCCAGACAACGTTGAAATCTATAAGAAACTCGGAATCGATTCCGTTATTTCTTCCACCTACCTTTTAACACAGAATATCAAAACAGAGTCTTTGGAAGGAAACCTCATCCGTTCGATGAATTTAGATTCCAACAAGATTGTGATGGTGGAGGCGACCCTCTTATCCAAATACCGTATCTGCAATAAAGCCATTATGGATATTCATTTCCCTCCTTATGCGAATATTGCTTATATCATGCGTGATAATGAATTCATCATCCCAAAAGGTAACGTTGTTTTAAAACCACGCGACACTCTTGTTATTGCCTGCGATAAAGCGGATGAAAATAGTTTAAAGAAATATCTCACCCAAAGAGCCTCGGCAAGAGATCTTCAAAAGAATATTGCTTCGCAGATTGAAAAATCCTTAGTGAAAATCAAAAACACCGAAGTAAAAGAAGAAGCCCCTCTTCCTAAAGAAACGGAAGAAGCCCCTAAAGTAGTAGAGGAAGCCCCTCTTCCTCAGGAAGAAAAAGAGGAGGCCCCTGTCGCAAATAAGAGCGAAAAGAAGAAAGTAGCCCCTAAGAAAACAACAACAAAGAAAACTTCTTCAACCAACAAGAAGAAAACCATATGAACAAAGTAAGAGAAGCAAAAGGAATTCGTTTGATTCTTGGCTATTTTGGCCTCTTCATGATTGTAGAAGGCCTAGTCACTATTTTTCCTTTGCTCATTTTAGCCTTCTATCCAAAAGAATGGGAATGTTATCTGGATTTTGTTATTCCAGGCGTTTCCTATATGTTTTTAGGTCTCTTTATCTATTTATGCACGACTGCCTTCCGGAAAAAGGGAAAACTCCAAAAGAACGAAGACTCTCTTTTGCTTGTTCTTCTTTGGCTTTCCGCTTTGCTTATTGGGGCAATACCATTTTATCTAACGGCATTCCCAGAGTTTAATAATGGCAATGAAGCAATTAATTTAGGGATGTCCTTCACGGATTCTTTCTTTGAATCCACCTCTGGATATTCGGCGACAGGATTAACCGTTTTCCCTAAAAAAGCCTTCTTAACGGGCGTTGATTCTTCGGAATATCAATGGGCCCATGTCTTTTTATTCCATCGAGCGGTTATGCAATTTGTTGGTGGGGTTGGTCTTGTTTTGCTTGTAGCTTCGGTTATTTCAAGCAAAAACAACTTCAAGCTTTTCTTTGCTGAAGGCCATAATGACCGCCTTCTCCCAAATTTAGGGAAGAACGCTAAACTCATTTTTGGTATTTATTTTGGCTGGATTGTAGTTGGAAGCCTTGCTCTTTGGATAGCGGGAATGACACCATTTGATTCTTTCTGCCATGCGACCGCCGCTCTTGCCACAGGTGGTTTCTCTACACGTTATTCTTCCATTATGTTCTATTCCGAAGCGACGTATTCTTCTTTTACGAATGGAAACCTTCTTTATACGGGAAACGCTTTAGCGATCGAGGGAATCACGGTTGTTTTAATGCTTGCAGGCGCAACGAATTTCGTTTTGCATACCTTCCTTCTTACAGGAAAAATAAAGAGCTTCTCAAAGGATGTGGAAATTAAAACAGCGACAGCTTTGATTATTTTCTCTACCATCCTGACTGCCGTTTTAACCTTTAGTGAGCATACTTATTATTATGAAGAAATGGAGAACATTTCTATTTGGTTATCCCTTCGTTACAATTTCTATAATATTGTCTCTTCGATTACCACAACCGGATTCACCAACTTCCCAAATCTTGCTTATCTAGGGCATTTCTCTATCTTTATCGGTTTGATTGTCATGTCTATTGGCGGAGGTATGGGTTCGACGGCAGGTGCTTTGAAACAATACCGTTTTGCCTTACTGTTTAAAGAATTCTCTTCCTCCTTTAAAAACCGTAACTCTTCTGATAGGTATCTTCATACCAATCCGATTACGCGTTTGGGACAGACAAAAGAAGTGGATGAGGAAAGCGTTAAGGAAGCAACCGATTATGCCATTCTCTATATCAGTTTTATCTTGCTAGGGACGATTGGTTTGTTATGTCTTAAAAACATGAACCTGGAAGAAGCTGCATACGAATGGGGAACCTCTCTTTCTGGCACAGGCATTAGCATTATTGACTTTGCTTCCTATAAGGCAAATAATGGAATTGTCCATTATAACGTCCTTCTTTGGCTACTTGATGTGGCAATGTTCTTAGGACGTTTGGAAATCTTGCCAGCCTTCTATGGCTTTAGGAGATTCTTTATCACCCCATTTGAAGAACTAGCCAAACATCATCAGAAAATGAAACACAAAAAACACGCATTGGAGGAATAAATATGTTAATTGATAACATCAAAAAGGCCAATATGATGGCCATGAAAGAAAAGAATCAGGCGAAAAGAAGTGCTTACTCTTCTGTTATCTCTCGTTACCAACTCTTAAAGAGCAATGATCCTAGCAAGGAAATTTCGGATACCGATGTCCTTTCTTTGATTCAAAAAATCGTGAAAGAACTTGATGAAGAATTAGATTCTTATCAAAAGGCCGGAAGAGAAGAAAGCGTCCAAGAAATCCAAAAACAAAAAGACGCTTTAAAAGAATTTGTCCCAGCCCAGCTTTCCGAAGAAGAGATCAAAACCATCATTCTTTCCTTACCAGATCGCTCTATCCCACTTGTAATGAAGCATTTTAGCATGAATTATCGTGGAAAAGTCGATATGTCCCTTGTAAACAAGGTTTTAAAAAGCTTATAATACGTAAGCCCTTTAAGGGCATAACCCAAGAGCTTATTAGCGATAATAAGCCCCTAGGAGAATGGTTCAATGGTAGAACAGCGGTCTCCAAAACCGTTAATGAGGGTTCGATTCCTTCTTCTCCTGCCATTTAGCAAATTCGCACTTTCCGCACCAAGGAGAGTGCTTTTTCTTTAAAAAATAGGGGATTTTGGCTCAAAAATGAGTCTTTTTCCGTTTTGTATCGCTTCAAATCGTACTAGTTAATCAGACCTGAAATTCTAATAGTGCGCTTTTCTACTATTAGAGCGCTTTTTCTCTATTAGTGCGCTTTTCCTCTTGACTGGCTCTCTTTTTAGAGCGAGCAATTGATAATGATGAAGAGATTCGTGTTTAGAAAAAGCTGGGACGGCTACTTCGATTGGATAGCCAACATAAGCAAGGCGAGGAACATCATATCGTCTTATAGGGCAGCGGGCGAATGCATGAAAAAGGGCCCCGATCACATCTTTGCTTACCATGAGGCGATAAGGGTATACAACAATTACCTTGCGTTGAAATCGATGCTGAATGATAGGCAAGCCAATCATTTGGAGCTTAGGAGCAAGCACAAGATACCCGAATGGGGATCGATATCCTCGGAAGAGCGAGACGAGATGTATGAGAAGTGGTTGCAGATTGAGTTCCCAAATGATTCCGTTCCTTTGGAATGCCATACCGCCGAGGAGATAGGCGCCGCGATAAAAGAAGCCAGGGTAAACGATGGCAGATCTATGACCAAAGTCGCACAGTTGCTCGACATAAGTTTCAACACATACAAATGCTATGAAAGCGGTAGGAGAATGATCCCTGCCAATACGCTTCTGATGTTAGAAAAGTTATACTGCGTCAAATTCTCTTAAATTTTATAGATAGACATATTGACATATTTAGATGACATAACTTGATTTTATGCACTTTTTTCAATATAATATAAAATATGAAACGCGGCGGAAAAAGAGAGGGTTCTGGAAGAAAACCAATTGTTGGGAAAGACATAAAGATAAAATTGCCTTTTGAAACAATTGATACTATTGAACGCCTTTATGGAGGCGATTCATTATCCGATAAAATTCGTGAATCCATTTCTTCGGGAATTAGATCAAGCTTGAATAACTATGGTGTTGTTTACACCCCATCTTTTTTATCTGAATTCGTTGCATGGCTTTGCAAAAGGTACTTTGACTCAAGTAAAGAGTCGCTTGTTATCTTTGATCCTGCTTGTGGCGAATGCTCCTTGCTTGAGGCTGCTTCAAAACAATTTACAGAAGGGAAGCGACAAATCAAACTCATAGGTAACGATGTCGACAATCATTACGTTCAAATTGCGAACAATGAAGGCATTACTTTTTTTAATTATGATGCATTGTTTCCAGATGCCAAACTAAGACCGGAAAAGTTTTGGAAAAAGAAAACTGGCAATATTGATTTAATAATTGAAAACCCGCCTTGGTCAGGTGATAAGATCTATAAAAAAACAGAGTTACAAAAAAATAACTATGTCCTTGGAGAAGGGCAATATGATGCCTTTTCATTATTTATTGAAATGTCGCTTCGAATAGCTGATGAAGGTACGATTTGTGCTTTTATTGTCCCTGATTCCATTTTCACTTCAGAAGACGATTCAACTCGCAAATACATCCTTAATCATTCAAACATTCTTGCTATAGCAAGACTTGGCGAAAAACTTTTTCCGTCCGTCCATAGATCGACAGCTGTCGTTGTTTGTCAAAAAGGCAGAAAGATTGAACACAATGTCGAATGCTTTAGGCTTCTAACCGAAGATAAAAAGAACGTTTTAAATTCAAAGGATAATCTAATTAATTTGTTTGAAAAAAAGTTGCACATTGTGCCAGAAAAGAGGTTTGTTGACAGTGGTTATGTTTTTGATATTGACACAACAGACAACGATGTTTCTGTTTTATCAAAAATTAAGAAAGGATCTAGTTCTCTATCGGAAAAATTCACATTTGGGAGAGGGGTTGAAATCTCAAAAAAGGGAAACCAAGTCAAGTGCCCACATTGTGGAATAATTCAGCCGTTCTTAGGTTCTTCTAAAACTAAAAAATGTCAACGATGCGGCGAAGAATTTGATGTTCAAGACAACATTTTTGAAATGATGATTGATAATAAAAAAAGCGGTTTTTCACCAATTTTGGTTGGAGAGAATATTCAACGTTATTACATTAAAGGGCACAAATATGTACTTCCAAAAATGGAAGGCATTAACTACAAAGAGGATGATCTCTACAAGGGAGCAAAGATTTTAGTTAGGAAAACTGGACTAGGTATAAAAGCATCTTATGATGGCGGCGATCATGAAACATTTGATTCTAAACAAGGGTATCGCTATGTGGAGGCTCACCATTTGATTCCAATGAAAGCACAAAAGGACTTTCCAAATATAAATCTCGATAGAACTGAAAATATCGTTGCTCTTTGCCCGACGTGTCATCGAGCGGTTCATCTTGGGACAAAGGAAGAAAAAATGAAACATCTTAAACCACTATATGACGAAAGAATGCCTTTGTTGCAACAGATTTATCCTGATTTTAGTTTGACGTTTGAAGATTTAATTAGGGAATACTATCGATAGACATCAAACAACAAGATTGATACTCCATATGGAGTATTTTTCTTTTTTGCAATTTTTTTAATTTTTTTCCGGACAAAAGACCATTTTGTGAAAAGGTATATATGGGAGGAACTCTCGGAAAGGAAATCAAAACGATGAATGAAGAAGAAAGAAAAATGAGGATCTTCGCGATCCATAAAGACAAGAAGGGCGAGCAAGCGATGGTGGACATCACCGATTTGGTCGAGGCAAGGAAAATCGAGTTGGAGAAGCAGAAGGAGTTGGAGAGGCCGATCCGCTACTGCAGGAACTGTGGGAAGAGGATGGAGTACGGCTATTTCTATTGCTCCAAGGAATGCTGCGACGAGTATAGGAAGAAAAACAGGAAGAAGGAGAAGGATGAGGAAAGAGTTTGCCCGGTATGCGGAAAGACTTTCATGGTAGAGAAATGGAGGAAGCAAGTCTGCTGCTCCAAATCATGCGCGAACAGGCATAAGAAAATGGGGTAGTGTCATTTTTGAAAAAGAGTGTCATTTCCAAAAAAGAGTGTCATTGTATCATTTCTATACGAGGCGGGACCCCGGACAAAAAGTTGGACCATCCGAATGGTTACATAAATGTATACTAATGATCAAAAAATACATGCAATTGAGATTGTTAAGAAGTGCAAAGGTATTATTAATAATTGTTAGGGTATCCTGATAGCAGAGATACTTTAAAGCTGTGGTATAAAAATTTCCAAGAAGATAATAATAAAATCACAAAAACTCCGCGTTATAGCGATAAGGAAATTGATAAGGCAGTTTCCTATTATTTGGAGTGCAAAAACATTCAAAAAACTATTGATGATTTAGGCTACCCAGACTCAAGAATGACGTTATGGAGATGGATTAAATCACAGGACATCAATATTTCTAATAAACGTGGTAGAGTTTCGTCGCTTGACGAAGAGGCAAAATCATCAATCATCTTAGAATATCTAAATTCCGATGAAACTATGCTAAAATTCTCATTAGAAAAAGGCATTGCTACCTCTACATTAAAAGGATGGCTTGATGCCTATAATCCAAAAAAGGAGGAAGTCTCTATGCCGAAAGAAGAAAGCAATAATGTCGATGAAACAGTTATTCCTCCTCGCAGTGATCAAGAAGAAATAGACGAACTTAAAAAGGAAATTGCTAAATTAAAAGCGGAAAAGATAGAAGCAAATCGTAAGACCAAAGAAGCTGAAGCAGAGCTCAAATTAGCAAAAGCCAAATTAGCGGAAACTCAACTAGAATATGACATCTTAGAAAAGGCGGCAGAACCATTAAAAAAAGTTAATGGCATTAATATCAAAACTCTTAAAAACAAGGAGAAGGCCATCGTTATTAATGCCTTAAGAAGTAAGTATAAGTTAGCAGAGCTGCTTAAATCTCTAGAGATGGCCAAATCATCATATGAATATCAAGTAAAAGCTCTTAACCATGATAAATATCAAGAGTTAAGACCTATAATCAAACAAATATTCGATGATAGTTATCAAGCATATGGTTCAGAAAGAATATATGGTGAATTAAAAAATCAAGGAATCACAGTTTCTGAAAAAGTTATTAGAAGATTAATGAAAGAAGAAAATATCCATCCATTTGTTCCTAGAATGAAGAAATATTCTTCTTATCAAGGAGAAATATCTCCAGAAGTTACTGATTTATATAAGCACGACTTTAAAGCGGATGGACCATATAAGAAGCTAGTAACAGATATTACTGAATTCTCACTTAGAGATGGTAAAGTATATCTATCTCCAATGATTGATTTATACGATGGATGTCAATTAATTGGAAGATAGGATATTCTCCAAATAAAGAATTAACTAACTCCATGTTAATAGAACTACATAACATCATTCCTAGCGATGCTAAACCCATCATCCATAGTGACAGAGGTTGCCATTATCGAATCCCTGATTGGATTAATCTCATGGAAGAATATGGTTATACAAGATCAATGTCCAGAAAGGGATGTTCCCCGGATAATGCAGCGTGTGAAGGATTCTTCGGAATAATGAAAAGAGAATTCTTCCATAATCATGATTGGGGTAATGCGACAAGGGAAGAATTCATAAAAGAATTAGACAAGTACTTAACTTGGTTTAAAATAAAGAGAATAAAGGAAAGGTTAGGATATTTAAGTCCAACAGAATATCGTTCTAGAGCAAGTCTCTAAAATGGTACGAAAAAATGTCCGGACTCCCGGCTTGCCATATTGAAACAACAGGATTGATACCAAAAATATCAGTCCTTTTTTCATTTTATAGGGCTGTTTCGCTTATTTTAGACATAAATCGCTTATTATCAGCGTCAAGTTTATATAGGGCCTCATCTTATTTTTTGATACATGGAGGAACGAAAAAATATAAATTGCTATAAATCATATTAGAAGTAAAAATAAATAGTGATAGTAGGAGAAAATATGGAACAAAAGAATTTGATGGTAAGAAAAGCGACCCCAAAGGACATGGGCCTTCTTTATGAAATGATTAATGGTTTGGCAACATATGAGAAACGTCCAGAAGACATGACAGGGTCAATTAAGATGCTGAAATATTTTCTTTTCGAAAAGAAAATTGCCACTGCGGTTATAGCTGAAATAGATAATAAACCTATCGGTTATGCCATTTATTATCCAACGTTTGCTTCTTTTGCAGCCAAAATGAATGCCTATATAGAAGACCTATTCATAAAGCTCGAATATCGAGGCAAAGGCTTTGGAAAAGAGCTCTTTCACAAACTTTTAGAAATGATAAAAGAAGAGGGCTATTCGAAATTAGAATGGAGTTGCCTAGATTGGAATACTCCTTCCATCGAATTCTATAAAAAGCTTGGTGCAAAAGAAGAAACAGGAAGAGTCTATTTTGAATACGATCCGAAGAACGATTGAAATTGGCCCATTGCCACTTACCAAGATGGGAAAGGCCTATCTTTCTTAAATGGGATATATTTATCTAAACGTTGCTAGAGACATAAACCTGTTTTCCTCGGGGGGAAAAGTAACTTACATAAAAAACTAAAGTGGTAACACATTAAAGGAGAAAGCCCATCCTATAAAACCTTCTTCAAAGGGCGAATATTGTCGCATTGTTTGATATGTAGGAGAAAAATTTGAAAAGTTCTTATTACCTCTTAGTTATCTTTTCTTTCGCTAATTCCCCAAAATGATACAATCTAATAAAGTTTTGGGGCGTTTATATGGAAAAAAGATTCTTAACAGCCGTATTGGTTACGACATTTTTGCTTAATGGATGCTTTACGGACAACGGAATTTACTCTTCTTTTCAAGATGTTACAGGCGTTACGATTTCAGACATTAATGAATTTAAGATTAGTGAAAATGTAACTGCTTCCTTTGCCTGGCAATACCAATATGATGACTATACGTTTTTAAATACGAAATATGTGAAAGTTAATTTCAATATTAAAAACGAGCTACTTGATAAACCCTTATCCGATGGTGGAGGGGCAATATGTTTACATTTCATGACCGACGTTCTTTTAGAAACGTATCCTGTTCAACATTACTCCTTCGATATGTATATTGGTCAAAAAGACCATTATTTATATTATGGTTCGACTATGGAAAACTCCGTTGAAGCCTATCGTTCTTTTAGCAAAATACCCGACAAATACATAACCATGATAAAGGATAGAACAAATAAAGATGGGGAATATCGTCTTAAAGTAAGTGGTGATGTAACGATCTCACCAGATTTACCTAAAACGGCCCATTATCCTGAGAATCATCCGTTCCGTTTCAAAGTAGGGCATGTTCTTGACGCTACACTTTATGTCTACTTAAATAACGAATTACTTAAGCCCTTTAAGGAAGATCCAACTCTTGATGGCTATTCTTACTATGAATTTAAAATGCCCGCTTTAGATTCGGCCTTAGCAATTACCACGAATCGTTTTTATCTAAATAAAACATATTCTTTCGTAGAGGTGTTTCCTTATCTACGTTCCGTCACGAAAGAATCTTTAAAAGGGGTGCGTATTGAAACTGGTTATTTTGGTGTTAATCCAGAAGGCAGGAAACCGACTATCAAATATAGCGAAGATAAGAGAGACATCGAATACAATCTCGACATCCTAAACAATCAACCCCTTCTTAAATATGATGAAAATCAACCGGTAGATGGTGGAAATTATCGGAAAGTAACCTACATCCTTTTTAACGAGAGTGAATACGAGATTGAAATTGAAAACAACCATGTCGTTTATAGAGACTTCTCCTCTTATCAAATGTTTCGATTTGCTTCTACCATAACGAAAATGCCTGATATTTTTTATCCTCAAAGCAATTAAACTTGCTATCCTAAAACCATCATCCTTAGAAAGAAATGAGTTCTATTTATCAAACAAATAACTGAGAATTATAATAAAGAAGACAAAAACACACGCTTTCTTTTATGGAAATATATTCGTATATCAAAGAAAGCCAAGATAATAAAAGGGGGATTTATGATTCAAAAACTTACGTTAAAGGATGCACATTATCACATCATTGGTTATGTAGAAATCAAAGAAAATGGTGATAAAACTTTGAAAGATTCTCATTACCACATCAAAGGCTATTACATTGCAAGTAACGATGTCACAAAGGATGAGCATTATCATATCGTTGCTCATGGGGATGTTTTAACCTCCCTCTTATAATCTTTTTAAACAAAGCTATTCATTCCTTTGAGTGAGGAGAGAATTGCTTGGTGAATTATTCTATTAAAATTGAGATATGAACGAAGAACTTGAGCAATACATCGCTAAACACCAAAAGAACCGTGAAAAATCGGAATCTTTTGTAGACTATTTATACGAATTGATGGAAAAACATCAGATAGAAAATCCTTCTGATGTTTATAAGAAAGCCTTCCTTTCTCGCCAACTATACTCTTCGATCATTTCCGCTAAATCTAGCCCATCATTAAACACCTGTATCAAACTCGCTTTAGCCATGCATTTAGACAATCATGAATGCAAATATCTTTTGAAAAAGGCTGGATATACTCTTTCTTCCTCTAGCAGATTTTCTTTAACCATCCGTTTTGCGATAGAAAACCATATTTATGACATCTATGAGGTTAATAAACTTCTTATAGATGCAGGATACGAAGATTCTTTGCTCCTTTAAGAAATGTCAAATCCCATTTGACCATTTATCCTCTCTTTTTCTTTATCCTTTTCTTGCATTGGGAGGAAAAAGAAAATGCAAGAAATCATCGAACATTATAGAGCCTTCAACCTTGCTAAAAAGATTATGGAAAAAGCTCATAAAAACCAAACAAGGGTGAGTGGAGAACCTTATGAATTACACCCTATTAGATGTTTTAATAACTACGCGGCTTTCATTGGATATCTGGATGAACCCGAAACAAAATGCTATCGGTTAGAAGAAGATGGAATCCCTTTCTTTGGCGTAGTGGAAGTGGCTCTTCTTCATGATGTTATTGAAGATACGCCTTTTACTATCGAAAAGATTGAAAAACTCTTCCAAGAGGAGGGATTATCTAGCTATTTCCATAAACGTATCAAGGATGCCTTAGAAAGAATCACCCATGATAAAACGATGGATTACCCATCTTATATTGAAATATGCATGGGTAATCCTATCTCTGCTCTTTGTAAAATGTTGGATCTTCAAGATAACCTCACCGTTTTATCTTTGTCCAAACTTGATTCAAAAAATTATAAACGTGCCGAGAACTATCTAAAATATATCTATCAAATCAACAATGAATATCACTTCATTGAAAGAACCCATAAATATCGCCAAGAACATTACCAAAAAAAGAGTAGAAACAAACGATCTTCTTCCATATAATTCTTCTGCCATAAAGAGAAGACGAGGGACAGGCCCTACGACTCTTCAGCAACCTGCATTCGTAAGGTGCTAAATCCTGAACGATGGGAAATAAACAATTATCTCTCATCGTGAAGATGGGAGTTTTTCTTTCTCTTGTGGCTAGGAGAAAGAAAAATGAAAATCTTATTACATCTTCCTCACGTCTCATTAGACGTACCAAATTATTTTTATAAGGGGCTAATCATCCCTAAGCCTCTTTTCCGGAAATACAATCTAGAAATGAGTGATTTAGGGGTGGAATATCTTTTGAAAGATCTTCCAGGAGTAAAGATAATACCTCCTTATTCGCGCTTATTTTGTGATGTAGAACGTTTTCGTGACGATAAGAAAGAAAGGATGGCTCAATATGGGGAGGGTCTTTTATATACAAAGATGTATGATGGCATTCTATTTCATAAGCACGATGAAATCTATCGAAAGAAAGTCCTTACTTATTACGATACGTACCATCAAAAACTAGATGAAATTACCAAAGGCCTCCTTTCTTTTGACGATGAACTCTTAATACTAGATTGCCATTCTTTCTCTGATAAGATGGCCTCGTATTTCTTTAAACCTCCTTTTCCAGATATCTGTATCGGAATAGAAAAAGACTTCTTTGATCAAGAAATATTGCATCGCATCATTGAAGCAATCAAAAAGAGGGGATACACCTATCAAATAAACTATCCCTATCAAGGAAGTCTTGTCCCAAACTGTATCTATAATAAGAAAGTTATTTATAAAAAAGTCGTATCCATCATGTTAGAAATCAACAAACGTATCTATCTTTAATTCCTAATGA
>ULYE01022830.1_pt1 | contig 60013 bp, 39 predicted proteins | sample 1961921 | NCBI WGS metagenome assembly ULYE01 (sample SAMEA4835856, study PRJEB28245) | human gut metagenome | biome: gut microbiome; material: fecal sample | place: Denmark | collected 2008 | reverse complement strand
CGAAAATGAAAAACCACCGGATTGTCCGGTGGATAGTTATTTTGTAGAAGAAGCAAAATAACGAATGTGCTAAACTATTGTGATCGGAGGTTTTCTATGAAAAAAACATTTGTTTTATTAATGCTTAGTGGGGCTTTTTTGCTTGCCTCTTGTGATAGCAATAATCATTCTTCAACAAGCAGTGTTGAGGCTTCTTCAAATAACCCCGTTTCTAGCACTGAAGATGCAGATATTCATGTTACAAAAGTAGAGTTATCCGCGAGTAAAACCACGCTTAAAGTGGGAGAAGTTCTTCAATTAGAAGCTAGCGTTTTGCCTTCCAATGCCACAAACAGCATTTTAAATTTTGTTTCTTCTGACAATAGTGTTGTTTCCGTTGATTTCAATGGAAAAATTACGGCTAGAAAAGAAGGCAGTGCGACTATTCAAGCCATTAGTGATGATGATGCAACGAAAAAAGCCGAAATTGTTATTACCGTAGAAAAGAGCGAAACCGTACAATTTGAAGTTTCCTTTCCTGAAAATGTTGAAGTGGTGCAATCAACAAGCAACACTTTCTATAAACTTATCAAGGGAGAAAGTTATCCTTTAAATGTTGTTTTTACGGGTGAAGCAAAGGAATTAGAGGCAACCTTTAGTTTGCCTGACTTCTGCTCATTTGATAGCAAAACAAATACTTTAACAGCATTGGCTCGCACGGATTCTTTGACCTTAACATTAATGGCTAAAGGCAGCATGATTAAGAAAACCTTCCAACTTAAGATCGTGAATCCTGGGGAAAAAGATATGGAAGAAGTTATCAAAAAACTTAGGGAATCTTCCACCAAAGAAAGCGATAAATATGTCAATCATTACGATATTTCCTTTGAATTTGACACGGTAGACATCAATTACGAGAACCATCTCATCAAGAAACAGAATACGTCCTATGATGTTTATGAAAATGGCTCGGATTACTACATGTTAGGGGATACCGATTATTCGGAAAAAGGCATTAACAACGATTCTTTCAAATTTAAAACCTTCAAAGGAATGGACGCTGATTATTATTACGAATATATGGTCAAAGAGGACGGAACCCATATTTCTCATCCTTTAAAGAGGAATATCGGAAAAGAAACCATAAAGGGAGGAGAAATCTCCCGTGGAGATGCGATTAAGGAATCTACCTTATTCAATATGAATTCCCATTATGGCCTTTCTGAACTTGCCTTATTCCATATGAGGGGCCAATATGAAAGCTCCTTTGGAACAAATGGAGGCTTCACCATTGGTTCTATCCCGATTTATTTCGGTATGGGAAATTTGAAAAACGATGTTATCGTGGAAAAAGGAAACACGATTCAAATAGACACTTATTTCATCGATCAAAGACCATCTAGCCAAATCAACGGAAAAGTCTTCTTTAACCATGGAGAATATACGTTTAATGATGAAGGAATCGTTACTTCCTTAAGCGTTTCTTCAAAGCAATACGATGAACAATCTTTTGATTTCAACAACGAAACTTTAAGTGCGAATCCTAAAGTCATACGTTCTTATAAAATTCAATTTTCACAGGCTTTTGGGGATTATCACACACATCAAGCGAATGATTATGAACCGAAAAATCTTTATTTCACAGATTATACGCCTGTTCTTATTGATAAAAATTCGAAACAACCTACTTCCTATCTTACAAATACGACCTACTATCTTGATGCCTTAAACCCATCTCCAAAGATTGCTTCAAGTGAGATTGATGCTTTAACCATCAGCAAACTTTCGGACAAATCCATGGGGACCATTTCAAGTGATGGTAGAAGTATCGTCTTTAAGAAAGCGGGGACGGTCACCTTAACAATTTTCTCTACCCTCAACAAAGTGGAAAAGACCCTTGTGGTAACGGTTGGTGGAACCTTGCCTTCTTCTCTTAAAGTTCTTCTAAACTCTAAAGAAGTGGGGGACACCTATGAAATGAAGGAAACAGATAAAGCGACATTCTCTTTTGAGATTCTTCCTAATAACGCCTCAAAGGATGTTATTGGAAGCCTTTCTTCCAATGAATTTGCCACTTTAACGAAGAATTCGGATGGAACATTCACCCTTACAGCCTTAAAAGAAGGGGACGTTACCCTTACTTTTCAAGCCGGAAGCATCAAGAAAACGATTCTTGTTCATATTAGCAAAAAAGCGGAGGCTGGAACGAGCTTGCTCGAAAAGATGATGAGCAAAACCTATACTTGTCAAACCATCGAAGAAACCCACTCTTTAAAAATTAAAAGCGCCACTCAAGCCGAATTCGTCGTGGAAACGGATTTCGGAAAGACGATAATCACTTGCAAGCTTCAAATTGATGAAGCAAAAAAGACCATCAAATTCCTTTCTTTTGAAACGAGTGATTATGATGAATATTGCGGTTCATACGCTCCTGTTATCAAAATTAATGAAGCCTACTCCATTATTGATGAGAACTCTTTCCAAGTAAAATTGCTCGAGGTTGATCCTAAAAATAATTATTCCGAAGTGGATTATGATACAGGAGAAAAGGAGCTCTCTTTGTATACTTTTGAGGCAAAATAAGGGAGACATGTATATGAAAATGAAGAAAATTGCATTAGCTTTACTACCTATTTGTTTGTTAATTTCTTGTAAAGGAGGAGAGACTCCATCTTCTTCCGTTACTTCAGAAGATTTAACGCCCTCCGCGGAGCTTATCTCCAAAAGACTTTCGAAACTTGATGTGAATAAAATCACCTCTTTTAACTTTATCGATCGTTCTTTTGATTGGAGATCCTATTACAACGCGAAATATATCTTCACAGGAGACGTTCAAAAAGCGTATGTGAATTATGAAGCCTATCATTCTTTTAAAGTCTATGAAGATATCATTACGGATGAATTAGACGTCGACGCTCTTGTTGGAGTGGAAAGCCCAGTTAAGAAAGATGGCTTATCCGCTAAAGGACAGATTTTCACGGATAAGAACGATTATCTCTATGATTATCTTGTTTGTGAGAAAGACCCCCGCAAATCCTTTGTGAATTGCTATGAAATGGATTATTTCAACAATCTTTCTTCCTATTTTAACTATCTTGATATTGTTGTTTCTGCCGCTAACGCTTTCCTTGACCCAACAAATTATTTTAGTCAGGAGGATGGCTATCTTGAACCAATCGTTGAGATTCAAATCGAGGATGGAAAGGAAATTTATACTCTTGAAGCTCAATATGAGGGAGACCAAACTTATAAACCTTTTATCCTTGATTTTGAGGTTGTCTTCAATCCTCAAACTTCCTCTTTTGAAAAGATTGTTTACAAAGAAAGAAGCCTTTTAAACACCCTAAAAGGGGATTTTGAGACGGAAACGGACGCTCTTCGTGTTTGGACTCTCTATAACATTCGTTTCGGTGAGAAAGAAAAATTTAATGGCGAGCGATATACCTTCCAAGATATTCCGGATAAAAGCGCTATCCATGATGCGCCAATAGAACCGGTTGACCTTTCTAGTGTTTCAGATGGAAAACTCCCTGATACAACGACTTTAGATATCATTCGTAAAATCAATGCGTATACCCGTGATATTCGTCAAATGAACTATTCTATGCTTTATCATGACGCTTTTGATTTTGCTGCTGACTCAAGTGGTGCGGATTTTGGGGATGCAATCTTCTCCGGCAAAGCCATTAGCTATTCCAATAATATTCTTGATAATGTCGGAACAATCCAAAAGGTAGATAAAAACGGCCTTCCTAAAAATGAGAAGCCTGCGAATTTCCGTATCTTTACCGAAGTGGTGGACACAAAGGATGCCCAAGGGATTTTGCGTATTGGCCAATTCGATAAATACATTACTTCTTGTCTTGCGTTTGCTTCGAAATCCGAATTCCAATCCACCCATTCTTATTTAGACGCAAATCCTTTACGTTGGTCAGAAATCGCCGATATATTAAGCGATTTCTCAACTTACGATTTAGGAAACAACGCTTCATCAAGCAAAACGATTAAAATCACCGTTTCTGGTGAGAAAAAAGGCACGTCTCTTTCCCTTATGGGACAGATTCATTCCAATAGTGGTCTTACAGAATACATTGATCGTTTCACTTTTGAGATAGAAAACGATGCTCTTATCTACACGAAATTTGAAACAACTGGCAAAAACTACACAGATACCTATGAAGCTCGTTTTGTCCATGGTCCTAAGAATGAATTTAAGGGCGAAAGAATTTCCTCTGATGATGGTGATTTCGTCCAGGTTACCATCGACAAATTCAATATCATTTAGTTTTTCATTGCATTTGTATTACTCGACATAAGAAAAAAGCTCTTCTAATGGAAAACAGAAGAGCTTTTCGTTTACTTCAAACAATTAGTTGGCTTTGTGAGCGGTGAATTCGTTATTCGCGACATCGTAGATCGTTTGTCCATCTTTGACGACGTGGTAGGAAGAGCCTGTTCCAATACGAGTGCTTCCCTCATCAAAAGTGAAGGTGACACCCATATAAACGGTTCCTTGGTAGCAGAAAACAGAACCAAAAAGCTCGTCTCCCACAAAAAGGCTGACAGCCCAACAAGATAAAATGCCATTAGACTTATAATGAACGTTTGTTTTGATGTCCGATTCAGATTTGCCTTCAGGAAGTTTAACTCCTAAATAAATGTCACTTCTATATGCGCTTCCAAAAGAAAATGGAGCAACCATCAAGCCATTATCATATTGAATTTCAGAAGTTTTTTGAGCGGCTTCAGAATTATCGACAATAGAAATGACACCAGATGTTGTATTTTCCATTGAGGTGATTTCATATTTTTCAACATCTTCTGAGACAGCGTCCGTTGAATGATTTTTGGTTGATAATTTAACCTCGCCCGAAGCATCTAAATCCCAAGTATACGTATCCATGGTGTTAGAAGAGAAGTCGTAATCCTGACTATGTTCCCCATAGGAGTAGATTTCATAGGCAGAATAGCTTCCCAAAGCAGGATATCCTTGGAAACGTGTTAAGTCTTTGGTTTCAAGCTTAACGGTAACGTCGTTGGTCGGCATAACAAAGGTGTAGGTACCATTATTAGTCTCATCCTTCGTTACTTTGACAGGCGTACCATTGGCAAGCCTGACGTCTGGATCTTTAACGGCTAAATTGCTGGGAGCATCAGCGGTAAGACCAACTGTGAGAGTAACGGTTTTTCCGCTGGCGCAAGAAGCAATTTCGTTTCCTGCCTCGTCTTTAACGGAGCATGTTGTATATTGTCCAAGTTCTTTTGTGATGTTTTTTGTGACAATAACCGAACCAGAAGAGACGCCCATAAGTTCAGTTTCGCCTTTGTAGATTAAGAAGGTGGAAATTTTGGTGATGTCAGTGCCAACAGCTTGTGATCCATCTTCTTTCTTGATGGTAACGCCTGTAGTTAGCACGCCTTGTTCATCAACAAGAACTGCATCAACAATTTCGTGCGTGGTAGGATTTTCCGCCCAAACAATGCGGTTTTTCTTGTTGAAACAATAATAATGTAACTCATAAGCGCTGTCAGAGAGACAGAAATAAGTGTCTGTCCAAAGGGATGCGCCTGTGGAATAAGTGCTGATATATTGGATGGACAATATTTGTTCGCTCAAAACCGCTTCGCCCGTGTTGCTTACTCTTGGTGTTTCGTAAGTAAGCGTAGCTTTTTTCGTACCATCAGGAGTCCAAGTGTAATCATAAGAAGAATAACCGCCTTCTTGCTTGCAACTTTCATCCAAATCGAAAGTGAATGAAGTGTCTAATTCATCATATGTTGCGCCACTTAACTTTTCGGTGCTTCCATAGACTTCCACACCTTTCCACGCCTTGCCAACCAATTCACTCTTAGCATAGAGAGAGACATCTTTTTCTTTGACGGTGATTTCCACATTTTTGGAAACCATATCAAAACTGAAGAGATTAGGATTGTCTTCGGCTTCAGTTACGGACAATGTTGTTGCACTTTCGTCTTCTTCAGCCACGGTTTTAACACTGACGGAGAATTTTAACTGTGTTTCCGCATCCTTTGGAGTGAAAGCAATATAAACCTTTTCGTCTTTCACTGCTTGGGTGATAGCGGCTTTTGTTTCCGTATTCGTATAGATAGTTGCGGTGGATAAAGCTAATTCACTTGTCATTGTGACATTGTACTTAACGGCCACTTTGTCAGAAGAAATGATGGCTGGACGTGTAGGCATACTGAAATGATAGAAACCATCAGTACCCTCTTCGAGGGCCTTTCCGTTCATCGTAATTGTGGTGAATTCGAAGTCCTCATCAGCATGTGCTTCAAATTTTAAGGCTGTTCCAGGAAGAGCGGAACGAGCAATAACGTTTTCTTCGCCTTCTTGATCTAAATAGACATTAGAAACGAAGTAAGAAGTGCTCTTGATGGTGAAATCGGTTTTTCCGACATCGACAGTAATGGCGACTTCCGCTTCAGGCATCTCAAAGGTGTAGTAAGAATCTTTAAAGGTGTAAGAAACATTTGTTTCACCAGAAGTGATAGTGATTTTGTCGTTAAAGTGATAACCAGGTTTTAAAGAGACACGGAAAGAGTAACTTTGATGGGCAACGCCTTTTTCTGGGAGACCGTCTAAATAGGCGGCCTCGCTAGAAGCGTTGATGATGTTGTATGATGCGTTTGTTTCTGCGCCTTCGTTTACTTTACCAGCAGGAATGGCGTTATTTGCACCTGTTCCGCAAGAGGCTAAAACACTGCTTCCTAAGCCAAGAAGGCTTAAGACTAATAATAATTTAGAAGATTTTTTCATTGTCGTTTCCCTCCTTATTCAGCAGCTGTGACAGCCTCGTTTGCAACAGTGAATATTGCTTGACCATCTAACTTAACGGTATAAGTGGCGTCTTTTCCAATACGTGTTGATTCGCCAGTCATTTCAAATGTAGCGCCGCAATAGAAAGTCTTGTTGGTCATGAAAACGCTTCCGATAACTGCATCAGATTCGCGGAATTCCAATGCCCAGCTTTCCCCGTCATTAATCCAGTGAACAACTGCTACTAATGTGGTTGTAGTTACATCAAAATTTTCTGGCTCTTTCACTGCAATATTAACGTCATTATAGCTGCTGCTGTATGGCCTTACTATAATGTTGCCGCCATAATTCCAAGTGTAAGCGGATTGATAACTTGAATTAGGTTCTTGAGTAAAAGTTCCACGGTTTCCTTCAGAAACATTGGAAAGATTGTAAAGTGAAGTGCCGTCGTTTTCTCTGAATTTTCCAGCAGAAGTGACTTCATATTTCTTTTGACTATAGCTAGAAAAACTCTTGTATTCAATTGGAGAACTACTCGCATTGGAGCCAAACAAGTTAAAACCTCGATAAACACCAACGGCCGTATGACCTTTCATTTTGTTTGGATCGTTTAAAAGGGCAGAGACTTGAACGTCGCCTTTTGGCATCGTGAATTCCCAGGTGTTTTCTTTGTTCTCTGTGGCGGTAACGATAACAGCTTTGCCTCCCGAAGAAGCGGATATTTTTTCGACCGTGACCCCCTCACCTGCTTCAGTAGTCAAAGCAACTGTAGCGTAAACTGTTTCACCGTTTTTCGAAGAAGTGATTGTTTCCCCGGCTTTGTTCGTTAAGGTAACCGTATATTTAGGAGATTCTTCCACACTTAAGTTATACGTTTTGCAAGTATTGCCAGCCACGACATCAAATCCGTCGTTATCAGCTAAGCTAACATAGAAACTACCTTGTTCGTTAATAAGGTCTCCTGTGGCTATTGTTGCTTTGCTAGAGTCGGTGAATAAGCCAAAGTCCGTGTAAACTTCATTCTTATAGATAAGAAGCTTTTCAGCAATTTCTCTATTCTCACCTTCTGTCCAAATGACTCTTGCGTCCTCTCCAACAATCAATGCGTGAACGGTCGTATTTTCATCCCAAGTTCCAACGTTGGCGTCAGTCCATTTTGCGGCGCTGCCGCTACCAAAGGTTCCTAAAATGATGTGAGGCGTATAATACACTAATTCATTGGTGTAATTTCCCCAGGACATGCTGATGACGCCGCTCTGTGTATTTGCAGGAACGGTCCATGTAATATCGCTAGAATAATAGGTTCCTTTGCCGCTTTCTTTAAATTCATACGTTCTAACGGAAGTCATTTGATCTAATGTTTTTTCAACAACCTTTGAAGTGCTGCCATAAAGATTCCAAGTTTTCCAAAGCTTATTCGTGACATAGTAGTTGTAGTATTTAGAACAATCTTCTTCTTTGATTGTAATGGTTACATTGGCTGAAATCATTGTGAAGGAGAAAGCCGCTTTCACGCCTTTCATTGTTTCAGGGGCGACTTCTAAAGAAGTTTCTTTACCGTCAACCGTTGCTTTTACGCTGATTTCGAAATTTACTTTCACGACGGTGTAATCAAAAGCCAAATAAACTTTTTGGCCTTTATGAGCAACACTGACGTTTTCTTTTGTTTCAGTGTTGGTGTAGATTTTCGCTGTACTGGCCGTTAAATCAGAGATGTTGGTTGTCAACGAATAATCTCTTGCAACCCTTTCAGCAGAAATCACGACAGGGTGATGAGGCATAACGAAGTGATAATAATCATCTTCTCCCTTTGTAACGACCACACCATCGACATAAATGGCACTAAAAGAAGTGTCTACGGTTTCCTGTGCTTGGAATTTTAACTTTGTTCCAGGAACAGCGGAGAAGGTATCAGTTGTATCTTCGCTATCCTCCACAAGGATATCGCCAATCAATTCTTGATCTTTTGAAATGGTGAAATCGGTGATGCCGGTATTGATTGTGATGGTAACGTTTCCTGCTGGCATGGTGAAGGTATAAGTGTAATCACCATTGTCATGATTTTCGATTTCCTCTCCAGCATCATTTAAAACCTTAACGCCATTCTCAAGATAATAGCCAGGTAAAAGAGTGACGCCAAAAGTAATGCTTTCTCCTGGTAACGCTTTTTCTGGCAAATTGGTTAAAACAACTTTATCAGCAGAGCCATTTGTGAGGGTGTAATGCTGAACTGCAGTTAATTTGAAGGTTGCAGTCGCTTCGGAATGAGCAGCGCTAGCGACAAGGAATTCAACCTCGCCTGCGCTAGCAAAAGTAAAGTTCCCCTCAATGACTTGTCCATTTACTTTCACAACAAATTCGCTTCTGGTAAGTGTTTTTGCATTTCCTTCAGCCGTTCCGTTTTTGAACGTTTGCTCCTTTACGACGATGCTTGCAAAATCAAAAACGTCCCCAACTTCATAAGTTGTGACGCTTGGAGCTTCAAGTTCAAGCCTGTAAGTAAACACATCTGCCACACTAGATGATGTTGTGTTTTCACTAGATGTAGTTGTGCTTTCACTAGGTGTAGTGGAATTACTCGAGGTAACTTCACCCGGATTACAAGAAGCGAGCGTAATGCATGCTAGCAATGAGGCAATTGATAAATACGCCTTTTTCATAGTTATATGTATTCTCCCTTTCTTTGCTCGGGTCCATACAAACGATAGGTTTCCTAAGCAACAATGAACTTACATTATTGTCTATTGGAAAAAATTCAATAAAAATTTTACATATTCACCGATTATTGAAAAAGAGTGACCGTTTTAGCCACTTTTTATGCTCTTTTTTGCTTTATTCTGAGACAGGAACAAAAGTGATATTCGCCATAAGTGAAATGGTGTTTCTGAAGGAAAGATTATCTTAGAAGCAAATTCTCTTACCTCTCTAACATTGGATGTAAGCAGCCTCTATTTGACAGGAAAACTTCAAACCAGTTCTTCTAGCTATACAAATAAAACGTATACTTTTGAAGCAATCTAAACGAATCTAAGAAAATAAGGGAGACGTGTGTGCGTTTTCCTATATTTAAAAAGTTTTCTATAAATGTTGTTCAAAGATAAAAAATAGGTAATATCGTAATAAAATGTTACCTAAATGATGGTTTATAAATGAGATAAAAAGTTTATTTCATTTCCGGAGATTAAAGTTTCATTTAATGGATACATGTATGCGTTTTCTTTTGTCATCTCCATAAAGAAAAGGGGGTGTTCGAAAACCTAAAAGGCGAGTAGGCCCCCCTTTTATTGTGCCTTTCTATAGCAATTTTCAAACATTGCTTGGTTGATTCTGCTTCCCTTTTTGGCTAATCGTTTCTGATTTGGCTTTTTGAATATCTCCGGCTCAAGGTTATCTGGCGCTTTCCAAAACGAATTGAGCTTGCCTGTTTCAAAATAGCGGAATAGCTTGGCTATGTTCAGCCCCAATGAGTTAAGCATGATTTCGGTCGATACCTTTTCGATCCCCCTTCGCCTCGCTCTGGTGTATCCATAGTCTTGCTTGGTGATCCCGAAAACGCCTTCGACCTGTATCGAGCGGTTCACCCTTATCTCGATGTCTTTGGGGGAACATAAGTTTTCATGAGCCTTATACTTGTACCTTTCAAGTTCCTTGACTACTTCAAATATTTTGAAATCTTCGTCCTGGAGCCTCATGTATTTCTTGCAAAACGGCATCCATGGGCACGAATTGCAGCCATCGACGCGATAGAAAACGGCCTCTTTCTTCCTTGGATGGCGTTTTTCTAGTTTGATTTCGCGGCCGACAAAACCATTCAGGCATTTAATCGTGCCGTCGTCATTCAGGCGATAGCAGTCCGGGTTCCTCGCCGATTTGTTCCCCTCCCAGGACTGGTGCTTGACATAGCTTTCGATGTTCCTCTCGTCGAGATAGCGGTAATTGTCCAAAGAGCCGTATCCCGCATCGGCACATATCCTCTTGGGGAAGCAACCGTATAGCCTTGCAAACCTGTCGATAACGTCCACAAAAACATTAATGTCGGTCCTTTCCTGGGAGACGTGGTAGGAGAATACATACCCCATTATCACGAGGAGCTGAACGTTATAAGCGGCGTGCATGTTGCTGCCCAGCCCGGAATAGTAATCGGCCTTGAGGGCCATTGCGGTAGCGTCGCGGTCCGTCTTGTAATACGATTTTCTTTTCGGCCCGCATATCTCTTCCTTCTCTTCGTATTCCATCACTTTATCCAACAATGCGGATAGGGTTTTGTTGAGCCTGCGGAATGTCGTTGAATCGAATTCGCCCTCCCTTTCCCTCAGGTGCGTGATGGCGTAAGCGACCGTCGAGCTTTTGACCATCGCCTCGCCGTTGTAGTTGGCGATCAGGTTGTGCTCCTTTATGATGCTCCCTATTTTGGCCGATATGTTCTTGTGGTGCTTGATGGGTTTCCAAACAAATTTATATTTGTTTGCGTTCGCCTCGTATTTGGTCCCGTCGATGAAGGCGTCCTCGAATTCCATGCCGGTCGTTTTTCGTATTTCCGAATTGATCAGCGAAAAGATTTCTTCCTCGTTCGGGACAATCACCTTATTTATGAATTCGCAGAACTTGGTGTGCCTTGGCGTCTCCTGCTCCATCAGATACATGTAGCGGAGGTCGAACATGCACGCTTCCTCGAGCTCCCTTAGCGTGTATCTATCGAAGGCGAACCCATAAAGAATGGTTGCGAACAAACGATAGTAATTGTATCCGGGCCTTCCTCCCGAAGGCGTGTTGCTCTTTATGTATTTACCGATAATCCCTCCTACTCCAGAACCATCCAAAAGAGCGAGGAACTTGTCCATTTTCTCCCGTTCCTTAACATCAAGGTCTAAGGAGGGGACCAAAAAGATTTTTCCTGTGTTAAAATAGGGCATATCAATACCTCCGTAAGCAAGAGATATTGTAACAAAAGAGGTGATTTCTTACGATTTCACCCTTTTTCATAATGAAAAGGGCTGTCATTCACCTTTTAGGTTTCCGAACAGCCCCTTGAAAGAGAATAAGAAAACTTTATTTTGCTTTTGTTAATGCTTGACCTTTTACGGCTTCACCACTAGGCTCATTTTCGAAAACAAGCTTGCTTCCATCGCTAGATAAAGACAATTCAATGCTAACAGGGTTGTTAGAACGAGTTGCACTGATTTTGATGGAATTGCCGGCTGCAGTATAAGAGTAATCACCTTCTTCGATAATGGTGTATTCCTCAACGCCGCCACCATAATCATCATAATACTCATCTACCCAGGATAAATGGCATTTAGAAGAAGTGGTGAATTCCAAGGAAATGACGCATGAGTTATACCCATCGTAACTATCCGTAAAACTGACTTTGCCATTATCGGACCACTTTGTTCCTAAAACAGGATTTTCCAAAGTTTCTTCTTTGACGAAGACGTAGGTCTTATTCGTAACATCAATCGTTAAAGTAACCTTTTTGCCATTCCCAGAAAGGGTAAGGGTGGCTCCATTTACGGTATAGGTATACCCGGTTACACCATTGTAGGTTGCGTTACCTTCACCATCTAAGATCAAGGTTGTTTCGGCATCACTTGAAACTTTATATTCGCCATAGTATTCGTCCAATAAGGCACGTCTAGGACTATATTTGCCAGTTTGTTTCAAGGCATATTTAAGTTGCCCATCAACGAGAATGTTATAGGATTGGTAAGCTTTGGCAAAATCAATAGCGTCTTTCCCTTCGGTGAGAACGAATTCAATATTATTTCCAAGAACGAAATAATCGTTTCTTGTATCTACGACAAAGCGAGTAATGATGCTTGCATCGCTAAAATCATTTACCTCTCCCTTCTTCACCAATTGGAAAGCGGTGAGAGAATCTTTAGAAGAAAGCTCTACTTGATCGACATATCCACGGTACATATCACGGATATAGTTTGGAGTGTCTTCGCTTTTACGATGAGCAAAATAGAAGCTAGTACCTATGACGTTACTAGATGTAAAAGGAGAAGCTGCTAATAAGTTGTTCCCATCAAAATACATAGCGAATGAATTGCCGCCTTCATCTTTGATGGTCATCATTCCTTTTTTGGCGTCAGAGGCGGATTCAACTTGATAAGCCTTTGAATTCAACGTGAAATAGCCAGAATCATCAATGTTTATGGCACAGAAGGCAGGCCATTGAATTTCCTCGACGTTTCCTTTTTCTATGACGGATCCAAAATAAGAACCAATAAAGGAATAGTTAGCGAATTTGCCACCTTCTTTTTCAGTTACAACAAAGGAAATAGAAGTGGAGTCTTTTATCTCAGGAATTGTTATTTCGTAGTATCCATCGACTAGATTCGTGTCAGTAAGGGTAACAGTCTCGTCTTTTCCATAAGTTGCTGGAGTATAGGTGTAGGTTAAGCTTGCAACCTTAAAGGAAGCTTCGCTTGTTGTTACTTTCAAATAATTCTTTTCGCCAGAAAGAACACCATTGACTTCTGTATAGGTATTTCCTTCCTTTTTAAATAAGGAAAGAGTTAAGTGCTCGGAGTTGGTGAATTTCACTGGGTGAGTATTCGCGATTGTTTTAACCTTAATGGTGATGTCTTTGCTTGGCATCACGAAAGAAAGAGTGTTCTTTCCTTCTTCTAAGGCAATTTCTTTATTATCCATTTCAGGAATGATAATTCCAGATGGCTTTAAAGAATCCCTGCTTGTTAAAGTGACGGTCACTAAACGAGAGCATTCCGCTTTCGAATCATGACTCCAAATGTTTTCGTCGGTTGGAGAAGTGGCTCCTTCCTCAATGACATAATCTAAGGTGTAGTTACATTCGATTAAGCTAATAAAAGAAGAAGTGTCCTCGTCTTTATTGATTTTATACAAACGGTTTTTTGTATTGATCGTGATAATGACATCACCTTTCGGCATAAGGAAACTATAGGTTCCATCTTTGTTATCGGTGATTTCAAGTGTTGTTCCATTCGAAGTAACCTGGACGTCTTTGAAAACATAGCCAGACTTCACTTTATATCCGAAGGTGACGGTCTTTCCTTCTTCTTCTGAAGAGGGGGCATCCGTGATTTCTACATGTTCGGCATTGCCATTAGTAATAGCGTATTTGCTTGCTTTTGCTTCGCTTTCAACGCTGATGGTCACGTTTTCATTAGGCATGGTAAAAGAGTATTTCTTATTGCCTAAAGAAGAACATTCCACGTTATTTGCTAAGACTTTCGTTACGAGAATCGTGTTCTCGTCATAAGTTAGAGTAAGAGTAACGGTATCTCCTTCTTTTGCTTCCAAAGGAACATTGATTTGAATGTTCTTCGGAAGATTATTAGAGATGCTATGACTTGCTTTTATAACTTCAGATGATGGTGTTTCTAAGGAAGATTCACTAGAACTTTCATTGTTGTTATCGCAGCTTACTAAAGTAAGTAAGCTTGCGACAGAAAGAAGAAATAAGTTTCTCTTTTTCATTCTGCATCAGCTCCCGTATTTGTTTTTAAAAGACCGGAATCGCTATTCCATTCGGAATATGGATTTAAGTTAAAGGTGAAGATGTGTTCACGTCCGCTTGTTTCTCCATAACGAGTGTCGGTACGTTGGGTTGTGGTTGGATTGCCTTGCTTATCGGTGTAGCCTAAATCGAAATAATTATCGCCTTCGTAGTATTTGATAGAGACACTCATTCCATCTGGCAAGGTGAAAGTGAAAGTATCTCCTTCTAATTTTCCTTGTGGGAAGGTCTTTGGCTCTTTTGGATCATCCTTGCCTTCTTCATGTTTGTAGCACCAATATCTTCCATCACCATAAACACGGAGGGCGTATTGAGGGATGTTTTCTGCTCTTCCAAGGCTACCATAGTCATAGGAGAAGAAATCGCCCATGAAATGCTCATATCCCGCTTTCACTGGTCCAAGTTGTTTGGTCTTGAATTCATAGCCTAAGAAGGTGTTATTGATGTTTGTGACTTTGCAAGAACCATTAATCAATTTTCCACCAACCTCATAGTTATAATCGATGGTGGAAACATGGCCGTTAGCTAAGGTGATTCTTAAAGAAGTAGTGCCTTCATATCCTACATAATTGCTAGCCCATCTGCCATAAATGTTGTCCTTATGGTAATAGTCAAAGATGGTTTCGGAAGCCAATTGAGCAAGGGCTCTCGTTTTTGTGACATAAACGTTTTCATCTTCTTTTTCGAAGACATAAGCGGAAAGAGCGTTTTCGCTATAGTCAGGAAGAAGTAAAGAAGCAGAGGTTCCAGACTTTCTCACTTTGTTATTTCTAAATTCGAAGAAATAATTCTTTCCGTCATCGTATTTGGCAATTCCAGAAGGCACTTTGCCTGTGTTAGAGAAGTCGGTCACGAATCCTTCCGGTGTCATATAGGTAACGTCTTTGTTATAAGTTTCGCCATTTAGCTCTTCTAAATAGTTATAGTCAAAACCTTTGCCACCATCTTTTAAGGCGTTAGCGAGTTCTTCGAAAGCGTTTTTTAAAGGAAGGTTTTCTGCGACTTCTTCATAGGCTTGAGGCTTATCAATGTCTGTTTTGCTGGCTAATTGGATGTCTAAACTTCCAGTAAGCCAGTTATAGACGGAAGTGTCATACTCATATTGCATTCTTTGAGTTTTCAAATCTGCATGGATGACATTGTCTTTGACAGAAAGGATAATGGAATTTCTTTCTGCTTCAAAGGATTGCCCAAAGAAAAGAGCGGAAACAAGGAAGTCATCAGAATTTACAGTGTAGGTTCCGTCGCTATTTTTACGGATTTCATTCCATTTAATTTGAGTGAATGGATTGGAGAAATACGTATCATAAGCGGTTGGAACTTGAATTTCATATCCATCTTCATCGTGGTCGGTACTCATATATGGAACTTCATGAACCTTATTATCTGCGCCGACATAAAGACGGGTTAAATTGCCTTTTGCATTCTTAAAGACACGGAAATTGTAGCCATCATCAGCTGGATCCGTATCAGGGGTGGATTTAGCACGGATCTCGCTCTTTAAAGTGCTAGAAGCTTGACCGGCAAAGCGATCAACGACAATTTTCTCATCTGCGCTATAGGTTCCGCCAGTTGTGCTATCGGTAACTTCAGCGGAGAAATCCCAAGTGATAGTACCTTTGATGGTAACGCCACCAGCTTTTAATTCGTTGAAATAAGCTTCGGTTAATTCATCATAATTTCCTGGTTTTGGATCAATTGGAGATTCGCTTTCATCAGGCTTTGGGTCAACAGGATTTACCGAAGAGACAAAATCTCCGGTACGGTTAGAAGAAGCGGAGGATTCTTCGCTTCCATTAGAAGGCTTGTCACATCCAGCTAAAACAAGTGGAGTGAGGGCTAATAAACAAATGATTTTCTTTTTCATATACATGTCCTTTATTGTTCGTATGCTTGCCATTTGGCATAGTAAGTGGTGTTGGAATTGATTGGATCGCCTTCATCGGCTTCTTCGTTACCTTCTGGATCTTTAAACCAACCAAGGAATCGGTAACCTTTTCTTCTTGCGGAAGGGAAGGTGACCTTGCTTCCTTTTGTAACGGTTTGAACGGTATTTTCCGCTCCTTCGTAGTTATAATCGAAGGTGAGAGTAACCATTTCGTCGTATTTGACGTCGATAACGAGATAGCTATTTACGGCGTTGGCATCATAGGTGAAGTAGACGTCTAATGTTAAACGCTTGCTTATGCCATCTTCTTCATAATTTTGAACGCTGGAGAGTTCTACGCAATATTTATTGCCAACTAATCCTGCTTTAAGATCTGGCCATAATGTCTTATCTAGCTTCTGGCTATATGGTCTAAGAATGGAATCCACTTGGGCATACATAACGGTTTGCTCATAAGCGGATAAACTTGAGTCTCCATCAAAGTCAAATTGGGAAAGAGCACCGAAAGCGTATTGGAACTGAATTTGTTTGCTTGCTTCATCCACAAATAAGTTAACTTTATTGTAGATACCACCAATGACTGGTAAAGAGTTGAAACGTTCTTCACCAAGAATTGCTTTCGCTTTTTCTAAATCGGCATCATCTTTGAAATAATCATTCCAAGTAAGATTGTCGCCATCTTTCACTTTCGAAATATCAATGCCACTTAATGTGGAACCGATATTGCTATATTCCGTAACGAGCTTGTAATAGACGACGGCATCGCTAGAAGAAGCCGCATAAATCATGCTGACTGTAATCTTATTTTCATCACGAAGATCTACCTTAGCAAAATATATAAGAGCGGTGGTAACGTCTGTGAAATTCGCAGAATTGAAGATATCACAATGAGTATCTCCATAGGTGAAGGAATATAAACCCTCCTCTTCCTTTTTAAAGAAAAGAGAGGAAACATCAAATTGAGGGAATGGATTTTGTCCATTGCTATACCCTAAGGCAAGACCTTGGTTAAAGTAACCCTTATCACCAATTTTGATGATATTTTGAAGGTTATTATCCTTTGTAAGATAGTAAGCGTCTTCTGATTGAACTTGATCCTTATTATTTAAGGTTTGTTTTAGAAGAGTGTTCTCTTGATAAAGGGCTTTATTCTTCGAAGAGAAGCTTCCTTTATCGTTCCAACTTAAATTAGATAAACGATAAGTGGTTGAAGTCTCTGTGTAATTATGGTTTTGTAATTTTTCAAAAGCCTTTTGGAAAGTCGCATCTTCTTTCCCTTTAATAGGATTATGGAAGTTTTTTGTGACTTCTTCGTTGGCTTTGCCATAAGCTAGCACTGTTCCAGAAAATTCATATTGAAGAGTGTATGAGGTTTGATAATTCGAATCGTAACGTTGTTGAACTTCTGTGGAGAGAGTGTAAGCGTAGATTTGTCCATCTTTGACCTTCAAATCGAATTTAGCGGCGGCTGGTAAAGTATTTGCACCATAGAAATTGCCTGAGATTTTTCTTCTGAAATCGATTGAAACATCACTTTTTAAGGTGTAGGTGTCTTTATCTTCTTTCTCAAACATTGTTGAATTTAGTTGAGAGAAGATATTGGCTAAACCTGAATCTGCCCAGTTAACGTAACTTGTTCCTTGGGCGGTTTCTTGAGTGACAGGGTAAAGAAAGACTTCGTTGTTAACGAGAAGATATTTTTGACAGACATATCCCATCGTGTTTTTCGCCAAATCGGCACTGGCTTCCAAAGTGTCTTTATTAGGGGTTCCGCTCGCGGAATCTACGCCCTTATATTGTTGATAGGCATATTCGTTTTTGGTGTTTTGTACGTCAAGATAGAAACGATAATACTGAGATTGTTTTGAGTTTCCTTCTCCGAAAGTCGCAGTCGTGGTAACTAATGACTCAAGACTTACGCCATCAGATAAATTTCTTAACATGGTTTGAAGAGCTTTGTAATCTGCCATCTCATCCTTCGAAGAAACGATATCTTCTGAAGAAGGAGAAGAAACGGACGAACTCGGAACTGTCTGCTCTTGGCAAGAAGCCAATAAGGATAAAGCGGACAAACTTAGCAAAGCTTTTTTCCATTTGTTGTTATTTTTCATTTTTTCCTCCAAATTTCGCATGCTAGCATTATCCCTTAAAAGAAAAAAGTTTCAATGTTTATTCACCATATTCACTTAGTATTTTTTAAATAAGGAAGGATTAACCCTTTTTCTAAGAAAAAGAAAACACGCCCCGAGGACGTGTTATGAATGAAAAACCTATATCAGTTTAGACTAGAGAAGTTCTTTTTTCTTGGCGTCAAATTCTTCTTGCGTAATGACACCATTGTCTAAGAGGCTCTTATATTTTAAAAGAAGATTGAGTCTTTCTTCTTGGTTTATTTCTTGCTTTGGCAATGATTCTTTTGCTTCTTTATTCGCTAATGGAGTGGATTCTGCTTCTTCGCCTTCTTCGATGTCAATTTTCATTAAGATAAGGGCAATTAAAACGACGATTTCAAAAGCTAAAACGAGCATAGACGTGATCATGCTGAGGAAATTGGAAGCGATAATGTAAAAAATGATGTTCAAAAATTCTGAAAGAACAAAGAGAGAAAATTCAACAATCAAAACGATTCTTGCGATCTTAGGTGATTTTTTGGTTAGAAGGGCACATATTATGCCAACAGCGAGTTGAAGAATAGAAAGAACTAAAGTAACAATTACGGTGCTAGTATAGTCGTTGATTGCAGTAAAGACGGCAGCAATAAAAGAATAGGTCGCTGAGAGTAAAACATACTCGCTAAGAAATTTTATTAAGATTTGACCACCCTTGCTCTTATCTTTTGTAAAAGCAAGGATCCAGGCACTATACAAGATAAACCCGAGTGCAAGGAAGATGCCTAGAACAATAGTTAAATAGAGATGCCAATAAGAAGAAAAGGTAAAGGAATCGGCGGCAACAATAAGTGAAATGATATAGAGAATCAAACTAATTGAATACACAACGATTGCCATGATGAGGGAGGCTAAGAACAGCTGTTTTGGGACAATATATTTTTCTTTATTCATAAAAAAGAAATCCTTTCGGCAACAAGTATCTCACTATTGTTTATCAAAATAGATAACCTGCTTTCAATTCATGAATCTGACTCTGATAGCCAAGAAACAAACGCAAGGAAAAAATCATAAATATTGCATTTTAAAGAACGATTTTTTCTATCAAAACTAAAAACCTCATTTTCAACATGGGACGACGTCGTTTTTTCTGCAAGGCTTATTTTTTATTGAAAATGACCCAAAAAATGAAAAGAAGTTTTTAACCAAAAAGTAGGATTATCAGTATTATTTTCTGAAAAAACATGGAATGAAATAAAACAACACTCTCAAAAACATCGATGGATACTTCATTTTAAAAAATAGCAAAAAACGAAAATAATTGTTGACAACTTGCCATTTTACGGAAAAATATCGCCACAAGTTCAAAAGAACTAGGAGGATTTTTATGAAAAACAAAAAACTTGCTCTACCACTCAGCTTAGCGGCGATCGTCGGCATCGTTGGCTTAGCGGGTTGCGTAACGACACCTAGCTCCTCATCCGGTTCCCCAAGCGAGAAAGGAACCTACACCCTGCACGAAGCAACATCTGGTTCCCCAGAAAGATGGGCCCCAGCAACATGGGAGTCAAATGAAGACAGCCTTGTTACAGGATACACGGAACTCGGCTTAATCGATTATGTGTTGAATGACGAGAAAAACGGTTATGAGGCAATCCCAGAAATGGCTGCGGAAATTCCAACCGACGTCACATCAACCTTAACAAAAGAAGAAGCGACCAAATATGACATGAATTTGAATGGAGAAAAGCTTTTCACCTCAGGCCAAAAATGGCAAGTTAAGTTGAACCAAGCAGCGAAATTTGAAGATGGAACTCAAATTAACGCGGATACGTATATCAACTCTTTGAAAGATCTTCTCGATCCAGAGATGCAAAACTTCCGTGCTGGTGATTTTGCAAACGGAACTCAAGCAATTGCTGGAGGACTTCATTATCTCCAAAGTGGTCAAACGCTTCTTGATCCATACATCGATGGAGATGGTCTTGCCCATGCAGGCACTCCAATTAAAGAAGGATGGTATTTCAATGCCTATACTGTGAATAATTGGTGGGGATCGGCGAGCTTTGCCAGCCTTTGCGGTTATCTTGACGGGGATGCCTTAACGGCCGCCGAAGCTCTTCTTGGAGATACTGATACCTTTGGTACAAGCTCTGACCCTAAAGTTGTCAGGCTTGATAACAACGCTGAACTTTGTAAGAAAGTCTTTGCGGTCGCAGACGCTATCTGCAAAGGTGCCTTCGGACTTCCTGCAGGCTCGTTGACAAACAATTTCCTTGAAGGGAATGTTGATCAAACCGAAACCTTTTCCATGGCAACATGGTGTTCTCGTTATTACAAATATGAGGAATACGATTTCGCGAATGTCGGCATTCAAAAAGTGGATGATTTCACCTTCAACCTCTTCTTCAAATCGCCCGTTAGCAGCTTTGATGCCAAATTGTTCTTCTCTTCCAACTGGATCGTGAAACAAGATCTATGGGAAAGCTTAAGAAAACCTGTTGCTGATTCAGGCTTATACACAACAACATACGGCACTTCCAAAGAAACCTATGTTGCTTATGGTCCTTATAAACTTGCATCCTTCCAAGCGGATAAACAAATCAACTTCGAAAGAAATGAAAAGTGGTATGGCTACAGTGATGGTAAGCATGAAGATGAATACCAAGTCGATAATATTGAAGTTCAAATCGTTCAAAACGAAGACACCTTGCTTTCTCTCTTCCGCACAGGAAAAATCGACTCCTATGCATTAAGAGGATCGGACTTAGACATCTTAGGATCTTCCTCCAGATTGTTATATACCCCTCTTTCCTACACCACAAAATTAAGCGTCAACTCTGTCTATGAAACTTTATTAGCGGCTCAAAAGAGCGATACAAAGGGCAACCACACTATTCTTTCTAACCAAAAATTCCGTAAAGCCCTCTCCTTAGGACTTGATAGAAAGACACTTTGCCAAACACAAACAGCTGGCTGGCGTGGATTCGACGTGCCGATTAACTTCATGTACGTTTCAGATCCTGATACGGGTGTTGCCTATCGTGATACCGAACAAGGAAAGAAAGTCGTCACCGATAACTTTGGAACAGATTCCGATGGCAAACCAAACTACTACGGATACGATTTAGCCGAAGCAAGAAAATTGATTGATGAAGCGGTGAAGGAAGAGGCTGCATCAGCCAAAGAAGGCCACTACGAAGAAGGTCAAAAAGTCCACCTCGTTTGGGAAAGCTATAACGAAGGTTGGAATGATATGGTCAACTGGGTTATCAATGCCTACAAAGAACTTGTCAAAGGCACCAAGCTTGAAGGAAAGTTAGATATCGAAGTGAAGATCACTGGTTCTGATTATTCCGACCATATTAGAAATGGCACTTGCGACTTTGGTATTTCTACTTGGGGCGGCGCACAATTCGACCCATTCGGCATCTTAGATTGTTACACCACATCCTCTAAGATGTATGAAACCTACAACATCTACCAAGACTATCTTGAAATCAATCTCAAGACTGGTGAATGGTCTGACAAGAAAGGTGGCTTAGCAAAGAGTGATGACGTTGTCGGAATGACCCTTGGCGGAGATGGTTCAGGAACACAAAAAGGCAACTGGACTTATGAGCTTACAACAGGCAAATATTCTTCCGCTTTAAGCGATGCAACGACACGTTTGAACATCTTAAGCGCTTGTGAATCCTATATCGTTGGCACCTATAACTTCATCTCCTGGGGCGCTCGTCAATCTGTTAGCTTGGATAGCTATCGTGTTAGTGAAGGAACCGATGAGTACGTTCAAATCGTTGGTTTCGGTGGCATTAGAAAGCTCAAACTCACAAAGACTGATGCAGAATGGTCTCAATGGGTAAATGCCAATCTTGGTAAAGACGGCTTCATCGATTACAACAAATAACAGTCGTCTTCTATAAACGGGGAAGGGTGGATTTCCACCCTTTTCCTGGTTTTATGGGAGGGTGTTTCAAAACAGCTAAAAACATCTTAAAATTTAAATAACACGGGGGTTCCTTTATGTTACGTTACGTTCTTAAAAGAATCGGGTTGATGTTATTGACGTTCTTAATCATCATGACGATGTGTTTCGTCTTGATACGTTTATTACCAGTAACGCCATGTAAATCAAACGATCAAACTTGTATTTCCATCAACGCTTGGCGTGAAGCGCTTGGCTATAACAAGCCAATCATCGTGCAATATGTGCTTTATATAAAGCATGTCTTCCAAGGCGATTTCGGAATTGGTTTCACTATTTATGGCGGAAAAGATGTCCTTTCCGTTCTTAATGAAAAACTTCCTAGCACCATCTATCTCAATATTTGGAGCTCACTTATTGCCATACCTATCGGTATTCTCTTAGGCATTATTGCCGCTTTAAAGAAAAATAAATGGCAAGATCAACTTATTTCCGTTTTGGTCATGCTTTTTATTTCTGTTCCAAGCTATGTTTATTGCTTTCTTATTCAATATATTTTCTGCGCCAAATTAAAATGGTTCCCGCTTGTCGTTAATTCGGGATACGATTTTTGGAACCCCGTTTTCTTTCATTCGTATTTTCCGGCAATGCTTTGCTTGATTATTGGGACGGTTGCTGGCTTAACACGTTATACCCGTGCTGAACTTACGGAAGTTTTAACAAGCGAATTCATGGTTTTGGCAAGAGCGAAAGGCTTAACAAGAGGCCAAGCCACTTGGAGACACGCTTTAAGAAACGCCATGGTTCCAATCTTCCCAATGATTCTTGGCGAATTTATTTCTTGTTTAAGTGGCTCACTTATTATTGAAAATTTCTTTGCCGTTCCTGGTGTTGGCTCGCTTTATCTTTCTTCGATCAACAACCAAGACTACAACTTCTTTATGTTCTTAAGCATGTTCTATGTTGGAATCGGCCTTGCCGCAGCTTTGATCATCGATCTCTCCTACGGATGGGTTGATCCACGTATCAGAATGGGGGCGAAATAATTATGGAAAAGAAAACACAAGACCCACGTTTTAGCTTTGTCCAACAAGATAAAAAGCTTGTTGATAGCAAAATGGAGACGAAGCGTATTGGCTTCTTCGCGGATGCAATGTACCGTTTTTCGAGAAACAAAGGCTCGATTGTCGCAGCCGCAATCTTAATGTTCATGATTCTTTTCTCCATCATCACGCCTTTTTGCACTGGCTATACCGCTACAGAAGCGGATTCCTATTACACAAACTGTCTTCCAAAGGCTTTCTCTGATGCCGGTGGTTTCTGGGATGGTTCTGAAAAAAGGACTGTTTCGGAAGCGGAATATTACCTTTATAAACGTGCAGGACGTGTTAAAGAAGTCTATTCAACCTACCAAACAGGCGATGATTTTTCTGGTTTTACGACCAAATACGATGTCCGATACGATACCTATGTCATTGGTGCCGTTAACCACACTTTAACGAAAGAAAAACTAGATGAGGTCCTCAAATATGATGCCAAAACAGATGAAGGCCATAAAATCCTCTTGCCGTTAATTGACACTTCTTGGATTGAAGAAGAGAAACAAAATGAAACGATTATCGAAAACGTCATTAGAAATAATGCAAATTATGATTATCGATTCTACGGACGTAATAAACTTCCAATCTTAAAAGATGGCGAACTTCAATATGCCTGGAAGAAAAATGCTGCAGGGGAATACGTTTATTATGAAGCAACCGGTCTTTCTAATAGCGTTTATAACGTTAGAATGAATTATGACAATTACTATTACTTCCTGAATGGGCATTATGCAAAATTCGGCTTGGGAAGTGATTCTGCTGGCAGAGATATCCTTACAAGATTATCTGTTGGCGGACGTTTCTCTCTTCTTTTTGCTTTTGGTGTTTCCGCCATTAACTTGATTATTGGTTTAATCTATGGAGCAATCGAAGGATTCTATGGAGGAACGACGGATATCATCATGGAAAGAATCTCTGAGATCCTCGCCGAAGTTCCTTTCATGGTCGTTATTGCCCTTTTAAAGAACTACAATGGCGTTTATTTCTCAATATCCATCGTTGGAATGCTCTTTATTGCCTTTGTTCTTACGGGATGGCTTGGAACAGCATCGACCGTGCGTATGCAGTTCTATCGTTATAAGAAACAAGAATACGTCTTAGCGAGTAGAACCTTAGGCGCTTCTGATGCAAGATTGATCTTCAAACACATTCTTCCAAACTCCATCGGAACAATTGTTACCTCATCTGTTTTGATGATTCCTGGCGTTATCTTTAGTGAATCAAGCTTATCTTACTTAGGAATCATTAATTTCGATGCCATCGGTTCTACTTCGATTGGCACAATGCTCTCGCAAGGTCAAAATTCCTACACGACTTATCCTAATAACATCCTTTGGCCAGCTTTATTCATCTCCCTTTTGATGATTTGCTTCAACATGTTTGGCAATGGCTTAAGAGATGCCTTTAACCCACAATTGAGAGGTTCCGACAATGTCTAATATCAATGAAGAAAACAAAATTTTATCGGTCAAAAACCTTCGTGTTAGTTTTTGGACGAATAATGGCACAGTAAAAGCCGTACGTGGCGTTTCTTTTGATTTGTACCGTGGAAGAACCTTAGCCATTGTAGGCGAATCCGGTTCAGGGAAAAGCCAAACATCTAGAGCAATAATGGGTATTCTTGCTCCGAATAAGATTATCGAAGAAGGAGAAATTCTTTACGATGGAAGAGATATTCTTCGTTTGAAAGAGGAAGAATTAACCAAAATTAGAGGCTCTAAAATCGCGATGATTTTCCAAGATCCTATGTCTTCTTTAAACCCGATTATGAAAGTCGGGAAACAAATCACCGAAGCGATGATGTTAAAAAAGAAGAGCACAATAAAGGAAAACAAGAAACGTGCCACTCTTCTTGAGAATACTCTTCTGAAATACGATCCAAGTGCCAAAGAAAGCATTCTCAAGGTAAGAAAAGGAGAGGAAGTGGATCCTTCTCTTCTTAATGCGGCAAATAAAGCCGTCACCGACAATGAGTCTTCTATCAAGGAGGCAGCTATCAAATTAAAAGAGAAACTATCTTCTTTATTAGAGAAGACAGACATCTTTAAGGAAGCTTCATCTTTCCCTTTACTCCATAAGGAACTACATGAAATAGAAAGCCTAGTCAAACCCGTTGAAAATCACTTAGATGATAAAAAAGACGACTTGGTTTTCACTTTCGTTATTGCGCTGGAATACTATTTGAGCGAATACAAAAAATCTTTAGCCAGAGAAAAAGAAGAAACGAAAAAGAAAGAAAAACGTCTTGATACGAATTCTATCAAAGAGAGAGCCTGGGCCTCGGAAATCGATATTTCAAAAGAAGCGGTTCAAGCAAGAGCGAAAGCTTACGTGGAGTCTTTCCTTAAACATTTAGAGGAAGATTACATCACAAAAGAGGTAGACGTGAATGAAAAGGCTAAGAAACTTCTTGAATCCTATGCTCATTCTTCCAAAGAAGCTTTATTAAAAATCTCTAAGAAGCAGTTAAAGGAAAAAGCAATCGAACTTTTAGGCGAAGTAGGTATCAAAGATCCTGAAAAGAGAATCAAGCAATATCCGTTCGAATTCTCTGGAGGCATGAGACAACGTATCGTCATTGCCATCGCTCTTTCTAGCGATCCTGAGATTCTTATTTGCGATGAGCCAACAACGGCCCTTGATGTGACCATCCAAGCCCAGATCCTTGACATGATTAATGATTTAAAGGAAAAAAGGCATCTTTCGGTCATCTTTATTACGCATAACCTTGGTGTTGTGGCTAACATGGCAGACGATATCGCCATTATGTATGCTGGCAAAATCGTTGAAAAAGGAACGGCGGATGATATTTTCTATCATCCAGCCCACCCATATACATGGGCCTTGCTTTCTTCTATGCCTGATTTGGAAACCAAAGACCGTTTGGATTCGATTTCAGGAACCCCACCAAATATGATTCTCCCACCAAAAGGAGACGCTTTCGCAGCTAGAAACAAATACGCGATGCAAATTGATTTCGAAGAAGAACCGCCATTCTTCGATATAAGTCCAACCCATAAAGCCGCAAGCTGGCTTCTTGATCCACGCGCTCCAAAGGTGAACCCACCAAAAGGAGTGACTGATCGTATCAAACGTTTTGCAAAATTAAACGCCCAAAGAGAAAAGGAGGAAAAGAAAAATGGCAAGGAAAAAGAAGAATAGTTCTGATATCGTAGCCGTTGATGAGAATGAAAATATCGTCAAACTACAAGAAAAAGAACCAGTTTCTCCTGATGCACCTGTGATTTTGTCTGTCAGACATTTGAAACAGTATTTCAAATTTGGCTCAGGCGATTTCAAATACAACAAAGCCGTTCACGACGTCTCCTTTGATATTCATAAAGGGGAGGTTTTAGGCCTTGTTGGCGAATCTGGATGTGGAAAGACTACAACCGGAAGAAGCATCATTAAACTTTACGACATCACGAGTGGCTCGATTTATTTTGAAGGAACGAGAATCTCTGCGGGAACAAGATGGAACGAAAAAGAAATCAAATGGAAAAGCATCCGTTATAAAGAAGCCATGAAAAAGCTTCGTGAGGAAAAGAAGGATGCTTTGCAATTTGTCAATGTTCCTGAAGATAGCACCTTGGAAGCGGAGAAAGCTAAGATTTCAAAGAAATACGATGATCAAATAAATGCTTTAAAAGAAGAACTAGCCGGTATTTGCAAGACGCAAAGAGCAGAAATTAGGAAAGCTCATTATGACAATAGGCATTGCAACGCGCCTTTTGCTAAAGAAGCAACGATCAAAGCAAAGAAAGAGCATCAGGAAAGACTTGCTAAGCTCAAAGAGAATAAGGCAAAATTCCTTGCTTATTCTAAGGAATACCTGAAGTATCTTGAAAGTTTGCTCATTGCCAAAAACACAAAAATCACCAGTAAAATGCAAATGATCTTCCAAGATCCTATCGCTTCCCTTGATCCACGTATGACGGTTCGCGATATTATCGCAGAGGGATTACGTATCCAGGGTGTTTACGATAAAAAGGTCATTGATGAAAAGGTCTCAAACGCTTTAATCCGTGTCGGGCTTCAACCAGAAATGATGGAACGTTATCCTCATGAATTCTCGGGTGGCCAAAGACAACGTATTGGTATTGCTAGAGCCTTGATTATGGAACCGGATTTGCTTATTTGCGATGAGCCTGTAAGTGCTCTAGACGTTTCTATTCAAGCACAAGTTATTAATCTTCTTAACGATTTGAAAAACGAATTGGATTTATCCATTCTTTTTGTCGCTCATGATTTGAGCGTCGTTAAGTATTTCTGCGATAGAATCGCTGTAATGTATTTTGGAAGACTGGTGGAAATTGCTCCAAGCGACGCTCTTTTCCTTCATCCTCTTCACCCTTACACAAAATCTCTTTTGAGTGCAATTCCTCTACCTGATCCTCATTATGAGAAACATCGTAAGAGAATCAATTATGTCCCTGAAAGAGATCATCAGTATGGGGAAGAGAAACCCACTCTTCAAGAAGTGGAAAAAGGCCACTTTGTCTTATGTGACAGCAAAGAATTGGCTAAATATAAGGAAATAGTGAATAATAAGTAAATATGGAAGAAAACGCCAAAGAACAAGGAAAAGAAAGAAAAAGTCTTAAAGGGATTGTCGCTAGAGCCTCCCTCTCTTTTGCCTTTGCCCTTGCAATCTTCTTAACGGTTTTCTTTTTGGAACTTTACGGTCCTTTTGAGCTTACCTGGGAGAAAAACAGATACAGAATGCTATCTGATTCTTTCTCCTTGGGCGGTTTGCTTCCTATCCTTTTTTGGCTTTTGGTTTGGGTATCGGAAAAAGGTGCTTTTGATTTAATCGTCTATAGTGTGCGTAAACTTTTCTCTTTTACCTTCCGTATCCATCCAGAAAAAAGTAACCTTCCTCCGACATATGCGGATTATGTTGCAATAAAGAAAGCGAAAAGGAAGCCGTTCCATTATGAGCTTTTAATCGTGGGAGAAACCTTTCTTCTCCTCGGTCTTATCTTCATTCTTGTTTGGTATAAATTAGAGTCTTAAGGCCCTTAAAAAGTAGACTAATCACCTTAAAGGGGCCTTTTTGTCTACTTTAGACATAAACATTCGATGAAAACTTATGTTTATGCTTAAATAATCTAAGAAAACTTTCTTTTGAATGGCCAAAAGTAGACTAAAAAGTAGACTAAAAAGTAGACTAATGGTAGACTAATAAAAATGGAGAAAGGGCCTATGAATATTGGAAAAGAAAGTGAGTTTTTAGAAAACAAAGAGAGCCTCTCACAATTAGATAAAGGAATCAAGTCGCTTACTGCAATGTTAAATAAACGTTTCACGGGCACTTTATATTTGGGGGTCTATGATGATGGAGAAGTTAAGGGCCTTCAGTTAGGAAAACGTTCTCTAGATGACATAAGGGAAAGAATAGCAACCTTGGTTCAGCCGAAATTTGCATACGAGGTTGAAGAATTGAGGGACGAAAAGAATAACATCTATTTAAAAATTCAAGCGAATGGCAACGATATTCCTTATAGCTGTGATGGAAGGTTTTATATTCGTAACGTAAAATCGGACGATTTAATGGATAATCAAAGCATCAGAAGAGCTATTGTTTCCGGATCGTTTGACGCTCTTAGAGAAAGCAAATCGAACAACCAAAATCTTTCTTTTTCTTATTTAAAAGAATATTTTGTGATAAATGGCATACATTATAGGGAAGGAAAAGATTTTTTAGGAAATTTCGGTTTATTGAATTCTAAAAAGGAATATAACCTCGTCGCTTATTTGCTGTCAGACAACAATGCCGTTTCGATTAAAGTGGTTCGTTTTAATGGCATAGACAAAACTGCAATGTCTGAAAGAAATGAGTTTGGGAACCGTAGCCTTTTAAGCGCATGTAGGATGGCCCTAGAATATATAAAAAGCATGGATGTAACTAAAGTTGAGCTAAAAGGCGGCTTTAGAGAGGAAAAACATCTCTTTAACATCGAAGCTTTTCGTGAAGCTTGGATAAACGCCGTCGTGCATAATGATTGGCTTCATATGTTGCCCCCTTCAATATTTGTTTATGATGATAGAATCGAAGTATCTTCGTATGGACAACCCCCGTTTGACATGACGCTTGATGAATTTTTTAGTGGAAGAAGCAAACCTGTTAATGAATCCCTTTTTAATGTTTTTTCTCTATCGGATTTTGCTGAACAAAGCGGTCACGGCATTCCAACGATTGTTAGCAATTACACAAAAAAGGCCTTTAATTTCGATTCGAATATGATTGTTGTCACCATTCCTTTTGCTTTCATTCCGGAGTCTGTTATTTTTAGAAAAAAGGTGGAGGAACAATCGGCGAAATTAATTGAATCCCATCGAAATGTTCTTTCTTATTTGTTGGACAATCCTAAAAGCACTCTTTCTGAGGCCGCGAACGCTTGCAATCTAAGCGTTGGTGGCATCAAAAAAATAGTTTCTTCTTTGAAAGAAAAAGGACTTCTTAGAAGAAAAGGAGATAAAAGAAACGGCGAATGGACCCGTTGAAAGTAGACTAATCACCTAAAAGGACAACTTTGGTCTACTTTATTCATAAACATTCGATAAAAACTGATGTTTATACTTAAATAATTTAAGAAAACTTTCTTTTGAATGGCCAAAAGTAGACTAAAAAGTAGACCAAAAAGTAGACTAATAGTAGACCAATCTACCAAAGGAAGAAGAATTCATTATTCTTGAAGACTATAAAAGCTCTCTATCTTGTTTTAAATGGGATTGGGAACTGGTTTATTTTATAAATAAAGGATATGCTTATTGACGTTACTTTATAAATAAGGAGGATACGTATGTACGCTAAAAATATATGGGTAGACGCTAAGGAAGAGAAAAAAGCAGAAATCTTTTCTTTCTCTAAGGATTATATGGATTTCCTTGATGAAGCAAAAACAGAGAGAATGGCTACAAAAGAAGCTGTTCGTCTTGCGAAAGAAAAAGGTTTCCGCCCACTAGAAGAATGTAAGGAACTTCATCCTGGGGATAAGGTCTACACGACCAATAAGAATAAGAATTTCTTAGCAGCTGTAATCGGCGAGAAATCTCTTGAAGAAGGAATGAGAATTTTAGGCGCGCATATTGATTCCCCACGCCTAGATATCAAGCAAAATCCTCTCTATGAAAAAGGCGGATTCGCTTTCTTTGAGACACATTACTATGGTGGGATAAAGAAATATCAATACGTCACCATCCCTCTTGCTTTGCACGGAATAGTCTATAAGAAAGATGGAACTTCTTTTGAAGTTTCTATTGGTGAAGATCCTTCCGATCCTGTTTTAGGAATAACGGATTTGCTTATCCATCTTTCTGCGGATCAAATGTCGAAAAAAGCTTCCGAGGTCATTGAAGGAGAAAAATTAGACATCACGATTGGAAATATCCCGCTTGAAAAAGATGAAAACGGAAAGGTCAAGGACTACATCCTTCATCTCTTAAAAGAGAAATATGGCATGGAAGAAGAGGATTTCCTTTCGAGCGAACTTCACGCTGTTCCAGCTGGAAAAGCAAGAGATTATGGCCTTGATCGTAGCATGATTGCCGGATATGGACATGATGATAAGGTATGTGCTTATACTTCTCTTCGTGCAGTACTCGATTCCAAGAAAGAAGAATACACTTCCGTTGTTGTTTTAGTCGATAAAGAAGAAGTGGGCTCAATTGGTGCCACAGGCGCCCAATCTTTATGGTTTGAAGATGTCGTTATGGAAATGCTTGCCAAAGAGGGCAAGGATTCCTATTTGGCTCTTCGCCATGCCATGAGTGCTAGCAAGATGTTATCAAGCGATGTCTCTGGTGCGGTGGATCCTTTATATTCCGGCGCTAACGAACCTAATAATTCCTGCTATTTCTCTAAAGGTGTGGTTTTCAATAAATACACGGGAGCTAGAGGAAAGAGTGGTTGTAACGATGCCATGCCAGAATTCCTTTCTTTCGTTAGAAACGCCATGGACAAAAATGATATCCATTACCAAACCTCTGAAATTGGCAAAGTCGATCAAGGTGGTGGAGGAACGATTGCTTATATCTTAGGGAACTATAACATGTATGTTCTTGATGCAGGCGTTCCTGTTCTTTCGATGCATTCTCCTATGGAAATTGTCTCCAAGGCCGATGTTTTTGAAGCCTATTTAGCCTATAAGGTTTTTCTTGCTGCTTAATATAAGAAAGCTCGACGTATGAAAAATGCGTCGGGCTTTATCTCTTAAAGAGTGAAAAACCATCAAAAGGATGCCAATTTTCATAAATCTTTCTCACGAAACGTATTAGCTATGATATTTGTTTTGAAAAGGGCGCCATGATTATATATAATACTTCCCGTGCCTAGCTGGCGGAATGGTAGACGCAAACGACTCAAAATCGTTCGGAGAAATCCATGCGAGTTCGACTCTCGCGCCAGGCACCACAATCTTAACATTTGCCTCATGGTCTTGATGACATGGGGCTTTTTCTTTCATGTGCCAAGAAATCGTTTAGTTCGTTCTGAAAGCAAAAGTCGAATGAAAATGCGGTTTTAGGCAGGATTTTCTACTTTTTTACTTTAAAATGGCGCATCTTAGAAGTATTCATCGCCGTTTCGAGAGGCTTGCATTTTCGCCCTTTAGATCAAAGACGAACGCAAAAAAGTCGGGAAGCCACATCGTCGAGGAAACGGAACATGGGGTAGCGAAGGTCGTCAGAAAATACGGAGCTCAAGCGTATGATTTTGGAACGTCCACGATAATCGTTACGATTCCGTTTGACAGAAGCGGATTCGAAAAAGAGGATGTCCCTGTAAAGCAGACGAACGAAGACAAAATCGTCGAGGCCATAAAAATGAATAGCCATGTCACAATGAACAAAATGGCGCGGATTATAGGAAAAACCAGAAAAACGCTACTGTAAACGCTACTGCAAGCGCTATTGTAAAGCTGACTAATACGGAGGAGGCTATTCTTAATTTAATATCCGAAGACAAGGCCATTACCTGAATCATTTCAACGAGAAGCCCGCCTTTAGCCTAAGGTTCAAGAAGAGCGTTTTGCCAATCGGGTCCTTAAGGGAAGCGTTCATCAATGCAATAGCCCATAACGATTGGACCCTTTGCCCTCCGGTCGTCTACGTCTTCTCCGATAGAATCGAGATCTTTTCCTATGGAGGATTACCTTTGGGGCAGACGAAGGAGATGTTCTTTAAAGGAGCGAGCAATCCAAGAAACGCCTCCTTGATGAGAATTCTTAGCGATTTGGAATATGTAGAACAGACTGGACACGGCATTCCCGAAATCGTCAGAAACTATGGACGGGAGGCCTTTGAAATCAACGACAGCTATATCAACGTCACCATTCCTTTTGACAAGGAAGTGATGGAGAGCCACACAAAGCATCTTTTAAAAAATGGTGGTGCAGTAAATGGTGCAGTAAAGGGTGCAGTAAATGAAACTGAAAGAAAGATATTGTCCGCTCTAAAAACGAATCCATCAATTACGAGGACAGAATTATCCAAAGCAATCGGTATAGGGACGACCACTGTTTATCGATATCTCAAGAAGCTTCAAGATGTTGGCATTATCGAAAGAATCGGCTCTGACAAAACAGGCCATTGGGAGATTAAGAAATGACGGCAGATCCCAGATTCCTTACCCCAATTAGAAGGTTCGTATGAAGCAAAAGAAAAGGCACTTACCAAAACAAACGCCTTATTTTCCGAACAAATTGCTATGAGAGCCGGTTCTAACCAGCGTCAAGATAAGTCTATCGCCCTCAATCTTGTAGATGAGGAGCCAATCTGGCTTGATGTGGCATTCTCTGAATGACTTCCAATTCCCGGACAGAGGGTGATCTTTGTATTTGGGATCCAACTCTGCTTGGTCGGATAGGCTTTTGATAATTCCGTCAAGCAAATCCATGTCAAGATGGCTTTTCATGGCCACCTTGTAGTCTTTTTTGAACTGAGGTGTCCAAACAACTTTAAGGCTGCTCATTTCTTAAGTTCCCTTAAGGCGTCCTCAACGTCTAGGCCTTTGACATTGGGATCTTTGGACAATTTATCCGCCTCGAGCAAAGCGAGCGTGGTTTCTAGGTTTGGTTCTTCCATTCTGACGTCGAACGGGAACCCGCCGACGGTCAATGATTTACGCAAGAAAACGTTTATGGCGGTGGTGAGATTGATTCCAAGCTCGCCATACACTGCCTCGGATTTCTTCTTCAAATCGCTGTCTAATCTAACGCTGAAATTTGTAGTTGCCATAATATCACCTTCTTTATGCATCTAATATATATGCAATGCCATTCAAACGCAATGCGTTGAACATAAAATGCAATTCAAACGCAAAATAACATCAGGAAAGAGAAACTCCAGATATTACGCTTGAGGGCATATAAACACTCTACTAGGATCAGATGCAGGCGAAGAGTCGTTCTTATCACAAAAGTAACGGGATAATCCTTCAATACGCCCTCAAAAAAATACATCCTCACCAATCCGCCGACAAAGCGGAGATTGGAATGGATTTACAAAAACGAAGAAATCCTTTTGAACTGGAATAGGGAACTTACTGCAAAAAGTTGTGCTAATGCACAGATTTATGCACTAACTATATGTTTTAAGGAAATGAGAATGTTTCTATATGAAAAACCCAGGTGAAGAAACCTAGGAATGTGAATTTAAGCAAAACTAATCCAAAAGCTTCTCGTCAAATAGGAAATCAAAGAGATTCAAGTGGAGGATGCCGTCCTCATCATAAGAACCGTCCCCTTCATATTTTGTGATTAGCACTTTTTTGAAGGAATTGTTTATTTTTTTGAGCGGTCTTAATTCTTGTTTCATCTTCTCATCGTCTGGAATATATAGGGCGGATTGTATGTATATTGTTTTGTCAAATTTCTCTGCGATGAAATCCACTTCAAGATTGACTCTTTGAGTCTTCCCATCGGAATGGTCAAAGGTAGCGACGGTGCCAACGGAGACGTTGTAACCACGGCAAATCAGCTCGTTGTAGATGACGTTCTCCATATAATGGGACTCCTGATCCTTCCCAACAAAAGAGGATGCAGCGTATCTAAGACCCATGTCCTCAAAATAATATTTGTAGGATGCCCCGATGAACTTACGGCCGGTAAGGTCATATTTGCAAGCCGAATTCAGTAAGAAGGAATCCTCCATGTGCTCGATGTATTTTGAGACGGTCACGGGTTGAATCGATGATTTCATCTCCGACTTGAAGGTATTGGCGATTTTGGTCGGGTTGACGATAGAACCTACGTTTGTGGCCATCACCTTGACCAGATCCCTGATTGCGGAATCGCTTCTAAGCGCATAGCGCTCGATGGTGTCGTTGATGTAGGTATTCTCAAATACTTGTTGTAGGTATTCCCTCTTCGAAGGTTCGTCCGGAAGCAAAGAGACTTGCGGAAGACCGCCGTAGAGATAGTACTGTTTCCATAAAGTCAAATTGTCCAGATTTCTCTGAATGTTTGCTTCCTTGAATTCCTTGAAGGTGAGAGGGTGCATCCTTATCTGCCAACCCCTTCCGCGGAATTCAGTAGCAATATCGCTTGAGAGCATATGGGAATTACTCCCAGTCACGAAAACCTCGACGTTTTTGATTCCTAAAAAGCCGTTTAGGACATCATAAAAGGTAATCTTAGGGGTTTTCCCATCATCGGTTTTATAACCAGCGAAAGCGGGGCTGTCCACACTCTCGCAGAACTGAATTTCGTCAATGAGAAAATAGTATTGGGCGTTGTCTTTGACTCTGTCCTTGAAATAAGAGGCCAAATCAATCGGGTTTCGGTATTTGACGTTCTTCACGTCGTCTAGGGACAACTCGATGATGTGATCACCCTTTACGCCGGTGGAAAGGAGGTAATCCTTGAAGATATGGAGCAAAAGAAATGATTTCCCACATCTCCTTGGCCCAGTGACGATCTTGATCATCCCATTGCCAATAGAGTTTTTCAATTTGTCTAAATAGGAATCCCTCGCAATATACATAGTTTTCATCTCGTTAGTGCATAATCTTGTGCTTCCGCACAGATTTATGCATTAACTATATCATAATATAATAAATAAAAGCATAAAAATGTGCAGGTTGAATCAAAAAGAATTTCAAGAAAGAAGTGAAAGATCTTACGAAAATTCTTGAGACTTTTGACAATAACCATCATAAAGGCTATCTACGCCCATTTTGTGATTTTCAAAGCAAGCCCGCAATGAACAACCATCAAATCATCTTTCCGCTATAATCGAATGTTCTATTTCAATTGATGTGAAACAAAATCGGTAGCCGATAGCCTCCCCCCAAACCCCCTAGGGGGTTTGCGCCGAGGCGAAGGAAAAGGCATCTCGCCTTATAATGTTTTTGCCCATGCTTTAAACCATTTTTCGCTTCCTCTCATGCTGCCTCCGAATGGTGGCTGATTCTCGATGCGAAGGTCATAAGCAGCAAAAATGAGATTCATAGGCTTGTTTTTACTAAATTGCAAAGGATTATTCGAGGCTAAACAACATTAGTCGACGTGAGTTCTGAACTTTATGTCTATTGAGCCTTGCTTAAAATCCGTCTTGGTGTCGTTAATTAAAACAGGAAGTGTATAAGAACAAAAAGAAGGAAATCTTTTTAGAACATTCATTAAAACGCTATCTAATGATTTCCCAGTAGCCTCTACGTTGTGTTCCAATTCGCTTGATTTTTCCACTTTCTTTGAGAGTGGCAAGGCTTCGCTGAATGGTGCGATATGCGCGGTTGAGTTGGCCAGATATTTCTTTGGATGACAACGCTGGTTTCTCTTTGATAAGTGCAAAGACTTCTCTATCAACATCGCTCATCCAATCATCATCCTTGCTTAATGGAACTTTTGACTGAACATTGTCCGAATTGCGCAGGAAAAAGAACGAGAAACCATAGGGGTCAAGGTCGTATTTGACTTTGATTCCATCGGCATCGCAAAGATCATAAACCTTCTTGAAACCCGAACCGAACATCTCTACGTTTTTGCATTTATAGAGCGTCTCGAGGATGATTTTGTTCCTTGGAAGCGATTTGTGTCTCTTTGAGACAAAGGATTCTGGAGTCAAATTCATTGGAAATGAGCCTGGGTTGTAGATTTCTATCTCGGTGGGGGTTATGTCGATTTCGTGCTCCGTCTCGCCTCTGTAGTTTGCGTGAGCGAAACTGTTGACGACGATTTCTCTTATCGCGTCGATTGGAATCTCCGGAACCTCGATTCTCTCGGCCTTTCCGCTGCTTTCGACCCTCCACTTCATGTTACTCTTGATGTAGAGAATCCCTTTATCAATCAAATTGAAGATATTCCCTTTCCATCTTTGAATATCGTTGAAACTGATACGGGCATCGGTCGAATAAATTGCTGCCTTCAAGACGACTGGCTCCTTGGATGAGAAAAGATAAAATCCTGCATTGGTCAGTTTCCCCTCTGCAAGAAGGCCTAACCCAGTAAGAAGCTCTTGTTCGTCGTAAACTGGCAACGGGTCCAACCTGCCGCAGGATACGGACTGGTCGTAGAAACGTTTCAATGCATTGTGATCGATAGCCTCTAATTCGAAATTCGTTTTGTGGTTCTCCCAGGATGATGTGTAGTCCAAAGATGCGAAGGTCTCTTTCAATTCCTCCGCGCTCATCTCCTCGGCTCGATCGAAAACCCGTTTGAAGTATCGGCCGTAGCTAGAGTATGGTTTTTCGTTTCCTGAGAAACTGACGCGGATGACGTTCTTGCCATCAAGATCTATCTCTTCAATTTTTGGGTAGATCATCGGCTTGATGCTTGTTTTGATGTTCTCGGCGACGTCGTTGAGCGTCTTCTCAGTTACTTCCTGGCCACAGACCTCACCATCCGGCTTGATTCCGAAATAGAGCACCCCCTTGCCGTCCTTGTTGAGGATGCTAGCGATATCGTCCATGGATTTGCTAAGTTGGGCGGTCGATTTCTTGAATTCTACGTTCTCGCTTTCTCTTCCGAATTTCATTAGTGATTTCCTTAGGAAAATTATAGCCAAAATTCAAGCTGTTTTCAATCGAGTGCGCCATGAGTGCGCCATGAGTGCGCCAAAAAGACGTTGATATTGGCGCGTTTATGCAACCTAACCTGCTTTTGACGGCCTGGCAGGAAGAATATATTCGTTTTAGAATCCTCGATATTGTCGAATGGTTATCGGGTTTTAAGTTTTCTCAGTGTAACTTTGATGTTGGGACTCATGGACATGTTATCCGCCTCGAGTAAAGCGAGTAGGGCTTCTTTGTTTGGCTCTTTCACACTAGCATCGAAAGGAAATCCGTCACCTGGTACAACAAGGAAAGAATATGAGAGGGCTGTGGGTGCAAGCCACCCATTCTCTTCAGGGTGAAATGGAGCAAATCGCATCAACGCGTCCAATAATTAAAATGGGACAAAAAGTTGACACATATCAGAGTTCAATGTCAATCGTTAAAGAATCTTCTCTTCAAGAAGACACCCTAATTCTTTTTTCTAATAGCATTAAAAATAAAGATAGAAATATGTGTTTAAGAAAAACAAATATTTTAAAATGGTGCTGTATTCAAACCCACATTGATTATGGGTGGAGGAAATGAATAAGCATGGATAAAAACGAAAGAGTGTTAACTGTAGCGATTATCGGAGCAGGCTCACGTGGAGCTGATTCTTATGGAAAAATAATGAACGAGGATCCTCGTTTCAAAATTGTTTCCGTCTGTGACAAAAGACAAGTAAAGCTCGATGCGGTTAAAGAACGTTTTAAGATTAGCGATGATAACCTTTTTCTTGATGAAAAGGATTTCTTTGCTAAAAAACGTGCGGATATTTGCATTGTTGCAACGCAAGATAGAGACCACGTGCGTCATTGTATCGCCGCTTTAAAGGCTGGCTATGATGTTCTTTTAGAAAAACCGATCACGGATTCTAAGGAAGAATGCGAAAAACTGCTTGCTACGCAAAAACAATACGGAGGCAAGGTCGTTGTCTGCCATGTTCTTCGTTATGCACAAGCTTTCTTAGCCGCTTCTAAGATCATCGATGAAGGCAAGATTGGAAAATTAACGGATATTCAAGCGATTGAACAAGTCGCTTTCTGGCATCAAGCCCATAGCTATGTACGTGGGAACTGGAAAAGAAGCGAAGACACTTCACCGATGATTATGGCTAAATGCTGCCATGATATGGATTTGCTTCAGTTCTATGCCAAATCAAAGTTCAAGACCGTTTCTTCGATAGGGAGCCTTAGCTTCTTTAAGAAAGAGAATCAACCAAAAGGTGCGGCTGACCATTGTAAGGATTGCCCTTATTTACATACTTGCCCATATAGTGCCGAAAAGATCTATGTTGATTGGTGGATAAGATGGGGACGTCCTAAGACAATGTGGCCAATGAACGTTATTTGCACGGATGAAGTGCTTACCGAAGAAGGAATTCGAAAAGCTTATGAAAACGGTCCTTATGGACGTTGCGTATTTGCTTGCGATAACGATGTGGTTGATCATCAAGAAACGAACATTCTTTTTGAAAATGGCGTTACTGCTAACTTATGCATGACTGCTTTTACGGGAGATGCAGGACGTATCTACCGTTTCCATGGCACATATGGTGAATTGGACTTGAACGAAGAAAAACAATGCTTGGTTTTAAAAGTCTATGACAAACCAACCGAAACCATACCTTTCAATGCTCTTCCTGATGTCAGTGGGGGACATGGAGGAGGAGACGCTGGATTAGTAAATGCCTTATACGATGTCGTCACAGGCAAAAAAGAAGCGAGCACGGCGCTAGAAAACTCCCTTGAATCTCACTTGATGGCCATTGCAGCCGAAGAAAGCAGACTTCAAGATGGTAAACTCATAAAACGTTGAGATGTTAAACATCTTTTAGAGATAATCTAAACTGATAAATGCCTTATAGGATAAAAAGAGCTCACCCATGTATGCATTTTCCAATCCGATGAAGTTCCGAAAAGATTTTTCAAAAATGATTTGCTAGAATAAATGAGGAGCAACAAATATGAAAAAAGAAAACAAATTTGATTTCCTTGACCCTGACCCTAAAAAAGACGACACGACTTCTTCTCTTCTTGTTTCTATCCTTTTTGGAAAAAACTATTCCGAAGATGCGCCCGACAAGCAATATAATTACGATCCATGCGATCCTACAGACCCACGTAATTTCGATTTCTTTTATGGGGATGATGACGACTCCGATTCAAACGATTATTGAGTTTCTTTAAGAGAAAACTTTGACCATTTGCATTTTTGCTTATGGTCATTTTTTATTCTTAAGGGTATTTCAAGGGGATTAAAATTCCCATTTGCCTATATAATGAGTATTGGAGATACATATGTCGAATTTCTTAATCACAGGTGGAGCAGGCTTTATTGGAGGAAATTTCCTTCTTACGATGGTGAAAAAATATCCTTTGGATAGATGGGTATGTCTAGACGCTTTAACATACGCTGGAGATACAAAGAAACTGGAGCCGATTATGGGCTTAGATAATTTCCGTTTTGTAAAAGGAAATATCTGTGGCAAAGAAGTGGTTAATGCTCTTTTTGAAGAAGAAAAATTCGATTATGTGATTAATTTCGCTGCGGAAAGCCATGTGGATCGATCCATCGATGACCCTGATATTTTCCTTCGAAGCAATCTTTTAGGTGTAGAGGTTTTGCTAAATGCAGCGAGAAAATACGGCATCAAAAGATTCCATCAAGTTTCCACGGATGAAGTTTATGGAGACTTTCCTTTAGAAGGAGACATCTCTACCTTTACTGAAGATTCCTCTCTTCACCCTTCAAGCCCTTATTCCGCTTCAAAGGCGGCTGCAGATTTGCTCGTTTTAGCATATGCAAGGACTTATAACTTACCCGTAAGCATTTCAAGATGCTCAAATAACTATGGACCATACCAATATCCAGAAAAACTGATTCCTTTAGTTATAGAAAGAGCTTTGAACAATGAGCCTGTCTTGATATATGGAACGGGGTTAAATCTTCGTGACTGGCTAGATGTCAAAGAACATAACAGGGCGATTGATTTGATTGTTCGTCAAGGGAGAGCGGGACAAATTTATAACATCGCTGGAAAAAACGAAATGCAAAATATCGAAATGGTGAAAAAGATATTGAAGGCACTTCATAAACCGGAATCCCTTATTCAATACACAAAGGATCGTGCAGGTCATGATCGAAGATATTCGATGGATGTAAGCAAGATTCAAAAAGAACTTCATTGGCAAAATGAAACGAATTTTGAAGAAAGCCTTTTATCAACCATTCAATGGAACATCGATAACCAAGAATGGTTAAAATACGTTGGGAATAAGCAAAAATAAGGGGGACGTGTAGTGATTAACCGATATAGCGCGTTAAAGCGTTTAGAACGTCTTTCTTTTTAGATCGAGATATTGATAGTTCTCGTTTCAGGACGATTAAACTGTCTTTTCCGATGCCCGTAACGTATTTCAGATTCACGATGGTGCCGGAATTGCAACGGATGAATTGGTCAGGAGGAAGTTGTTTCTCACTTTCTTGCAAAGAACCACGGACGTCATATTCTGTCGTGGTCGTATGGTAAATAACACGATGCTTATAGACTTCGATATAGACGATTTCGTTGATATCAAGACGATATGTCTCTCCACCATTTTGAAGGGTAAGAGATTGGTGGTGTTTCATATTCAAACGATGGACAGCTTTAGCCATGGTGTTTTTAAAAATGTTGTAATCCAATGGCTTTGTTAAGAAATCTAAGGCGTTTACAGAATATCCTTTGATCGCGTATTTCATGAAATTAGAGACGAAAATGATAATACATTCCGAATCCATTTCCCTTACCTTGCTAGAAGAGGTGATTCCATCCATCATAGGCATTTCGATATCCATAAAGATGATGTCGAAATCCGATTTATATTCCTCAAGGAAACGTTCTCCATTCGGAAAATATACTACGGCAATATCCAAATTGTTTTCGGATGAATATTTTTGAACGTATTCGCCTAAAGTCTTGGCGTATTCTTCATTGTCTTCAACAACAGCGATTTTCATTTTTCTCCCTCCTTTTCTTCTAAATTTGGTTTTGGGAAAAGTAATTGAAGTTTGAAAGTGCCTTCTTCTACCGTTATTGTCATGCTCCCACTATATTTATTGATCGTAGAACGAATCGATTTTAAACCGAAGCCATGAAACATGGCGTTATTTTTAGTGGTGTTAATTAAACCTTCTTTATTAAAAGATGGCTCTCCCTTGAAGGAATTTTCAAAGGAGACTTTCGCTAACGAACCTACCTCATAAGAACGAATGGTTAAAAAACGTTCCTCTTTAGGCAAAAGCATAAGATATTCGACAGCGTTATCAAGAGCATTTCCGAAGATGGAATTGATATCTTGCGTTGCAAAATGGCTAAAAAGTAATCCGTTTAGATGATAAGTGAATTTAATGTCTTCTTTTTCGAAAGCAATGTTCTTTTCCGTAAGAATTGTGTCAATAACGTCGTTACCACATCGAGCAAAACTTTTGTATTTGGCGATGGACTCTTTAAGTTGTTTCGTGATCTCTGGAGAAATGTCAGGATTTCTTTCAATTTCTTTGATCTGGTGTTTTAAATCATGAATACGGATATTCATAACCTCAATAACGTTTTGCAAGGATTCGTATTGACTAAGCCTGCTTTTTACGAGTTCTGTTTCAATCGTGTTACGCGCAGAAAGATAAGAGACTTTTTGCATAATATAGATGGATATGCAGCACGTTAAATCCAAAACAACAAAGATGATTTGAAAAGGCAATATAACCTGACTCTTATAGGACTCATAGAATTGCAAAACCACAATGCAGGTAATGAAAATGATAATAGTGGAGCTAATAATCGGTCCTTTTTGGAGTTTGATGAAATCCCTTGGATCTTGGCGAAAGGAAAAAAGCAAAAATAAGCTAATATAAATAAGCGCGACAAAAAGAGCGTAAATAATATTTGCGGCAGCCTCTGGCATATAAGGGGAAAGCAAACCACGAATAAAATCTGAAAAAACATATCCCACATGCTGAGCAATAAGGCCGCTTATCGTGCAATAAAGAACAACAATAAAACGTGCATCAAAAATAAAATAATTCACAAAGAAACAGCAAGTGTATAAAAGGAAATAGGAGAAAATCTTTAAATAAACATTATCTTTTGGCAAAAGGGAGCGAATAAAGCAGAAAAGGACGAGAACTCCAAATAACAAAAGATATCTTAAGGGATAATATTTCTTCTTTTTTAAGCCGATTGTAAAAAGAAACAAAGCGGGAAATAATTCAAGAATGAGACCGTAATCATAGAAAAATTGAATCATATAAAAAACACCGATTTTTTAGAATTATAAACGAAATAAGGCGGTTTTTGTTAAGAAAAGCCAAATAGAAAACTATCTTTTAACGAAAATGTCTTTTTTTCTCCAAACGTGTTCAAAAAAATGCAAAATAGGACAAAAGTATTTAAAAGAAAGCGCTTTAATTATAATTGAAAACGCTTACATCTCTTGAATCTTGTTTTTGACTTATTAGCCATGAAAAGCCAAAAAGAAGAGGACATGAATTGGGTAAATGTCACTAAGAGAAAGAGATTCCCAAAGAAAATTCCTAATGAATGGAGGGAAACATGAAAAGAAGTAAGAAAAACTTGTTCCGTGGATTAGCGGGCGTATCGGGTGCATTACTTGCTCTATCAACCATAGCGCAACTTATTGCTCACGAATACAGAAGCTACATGGACGATTTCTTCCACACCACATCGACAAAAATTGTGAAAGTCGAAGGCACTGGAAACGAGGATAAGTACAATTTCAAATCCTCTTACAAAACGGCTGAAGAGCTTGCAAAAGCGGATAAAGCCTATGGCGAAAAAGTCACAGGAGAAGGTGCTGTTCTTTTGAAGAACAAAAACAACGCTCTTCCATTAAAGAGCTCTGAACATAAAGTGACTCTCGTTGGTAAGGCCGCTTATTCAAGTGTCCTTGGTGGACAAATGGGCTCCGGTGCTCAAAAACCAAGCGTGGCTGGTTATGAAGCAGTGGATCTTAAGAGTGCTTTAGCAAAAGAAAACTTTGAAATCAACCCAGATATGGCTGATGCCTACAAAGTTGACAAAGACAAAAATGGCGCAGAGGTCTATCGTGATGTATCGAAGATTTCTGGTAGCTTCAGAATGATTAATGAATCGGACAAAGACAATTACAGATTTGACATCAATGAAGTCGCATTAAGTGAATTGGAAGCTAGAAAAGCAGGCATTACCACTCAAGATTTCGGCGATTACAAGACTTCGATTGTTGTTCTCGGAAGAATTAATTCCGAAGGCCGTGACTATCTCCCAGGAGAAGGTGGCTTAAAAGGAACTGGCGTAGGAGAGAATAACGAAGGCGCAAAAGATCCTCTCGGTTTATCCAATAGAGAACGCGAGATGATTAAGATGGCCAAAGAAAAAGGCGATAAGACCATTGTCTTAATTAACTCCAATTCCCCAATGGAAATTGATGAACTTAAGAAAGATGACGGCATTGACGCTATCCTTTGGATCGGTACAACTGGCACTTATGGCATGACAGCGGTCCCTCAAATTCTTTCCGGAAAGATCAATCCATCTGGCAAATTACCAGATACGTATGCTGCAGATATTTCTGTTTCTCCAGCTGCACAAAACTGGGGTATCTTCTCTTATGCAAATTTAGATGATATTGCTACAAAAGAAGAAGACCATATCACAAATAACAGAGATGGATGGACCGCTATTAGCGCAGATAATTTAAGAGCTTCTGCCTATACCGTCTATCAAGAAGGCATTTATACCGGATATAAGTATTACGAAACAAGATACTTTGATTCCGTTGTAAATCCATCTAGCAACGCTTCTTCACAAAAAGGCGCAAAAGAAGGCGCAACATCTTGGAAATATCAAGATGAAGTTAGCTATACTTTCGGTTTTGGTGAATCTTACACAAGCTTCGAACAAACTCTTAGAAGTGTGGAAATGAGCACTTCCGATAAGACTGTCACCGCCGTTGTCGATGTTGAAAATACTGGCAGTGTCGCTGGAAAGGATGCAATTCAACTTTATGTTTCCTTACCAAGAAAAAACAAAGATACTCTTGAAAAAGCAGCCATCCAGCTTCTTGACTATGCCAAAACAGATTTACTTCAACCTGGTGAGAAAAAGAGTTACACCATTAAGGCTGATTTATCCGATGCCACTTCTTACGATAACACTTTAGAGCATGATGGCGTCAAAGGCGGATATCTTCTTGCTGAAGGCGATTACTATTTCGCAATCGGAAATGGCTCCCATGAAGCAGTTAATAACGTCTTAGCCAAAATGGGCAAGTCTGTCTCCAATGGCATGGACGAAGAAGGCAATGGAAATAAAGCCATCGTCAAGAAATACAATTCTCCAAACGCTTCCTTATTCGGAAGATCCAAAGGTGGAAAAGTCCTCATCGAAAATCAATTAGATGATGCAGATTTGAACTACTATCAACCAAACGCTGTGAAATATCTTTCGAGAAACGATTGGTCTGGAACCTATCCAACAAGACAAATCGTCACTCCAAACGCGGATATGATCAAAGAACTTCGTAACAAGAAGCACGTCATCCAAAAAGATGAAAAAGTGGATGTTGTTTGGGGTTCAAAAGAAACTAGCTACACCCTTGCTGATATGAAAGGCGCAAGTTGGGATGACCCAAGATGGGACGACTTCATTAGCCAAATCCCTCTTGATAGCGCGATTAAGATCATTGCTGTCGGTGGTAATACCACTTGGACAATCGAGGAAATCGGTAACCCAAGAAATAGACAAGCTGACGGTCCAAACGGATTCTCTTCCTTCGGTATTAACCAAGGTTATGCCATCTTAGATGATTCCCCATACAAGCTTTCCGATTCTGAGGACGATAAGAAGTGGGTTGGCTTCAAAGCCTCTGCTCCAAATGCTCCTCTTATTGCTGCAACCTTCGATAAAACAATCCAAAAAGAAATGGGTGAATTAATCGGAAACCATTCTATCTGGAATGGCGGTGCTACAATCTGGGCAGGTGGTGCAAACTTACACCGTTCTCCATACGAAGGACGTACCCATGAATACTTCACCGAAGATCCAATCCTTTCCGCTTATGCCTTAGAGAATATGGTCTCTGGCGGAAGAGAGTTTGGTTGCTTAATCGGTCCTAAACACTTCGCCTTCAACGCTATCGAATTTAACCGTTATGGTTTATCCGAATACATGACTGAGCAAACTGCACGTGAAACCGAATTAAGAAGCTTCCAAAAAGCTTATGAATCTGGTGAATGCTTAGCGACCATGACCGCTTTCAACAGAATTGGTTGCTCCAATTTGAATGCTCATCAAGGCTTGATGCAAAACATCTTAAGAAAAGAATGGGGCTATAAAGGATTAATTTCCACCGATATGGTCAACGGCCAAAACTACTTCTTACCAGGTGAATGCATCCTCGGTGGCGTCACCATGATGGCCAATGGCCAAGGGGCTTCCGCGGACTTAAAAACGGAATGGGTCGATTATGAAGCAAGCAATATCGCTAATGATAAGTTATTGAATGAGCGTCTCCATGAAAACATGAAATATCAATGGTATGCATACGCTAATTCCAACCTCCTTAACGGTATGGATGCTACCACGAAACTTGTTTCCGTCACCCCATCTTGGCAAATCATGTTTAATGTTCTCACAGGTGTCTTCAGTGTTACCTTAGTAGCCTCTCTCGGTTTGATGGTTGTTGTCGCTTTAAAAGGCAAAAAAGAAGAGAAATAAACGGAGGAAAATAAAATGGAATTCTTAAAAAAACAAGGTGTGACCTTTATCTTAAATGTTGCGCTAGTCTTATTTACTCTAGTTTCAATGATTCTTTACTTCGTGAACAAGGCTCTCCCTTATTTCACAGAAGCTAACGTCTCCTTTGAAATTACCCTCTTCTTAGTCCTTGCCTTGGTGTGCGTCCTTTTGAATATCGCTCTTGGATTCACCCCATTAAAAGGAAACAAGATCGCTGATCTCGTTTGCGATGTTCTTGCTGCAGTCGTGCCTTTCCTTCTCTTTGGAGCGGCAATCTACTTCTTAGGTGATCGTGTCTATTATTACGGCATCGCCTTAGGATCCGATTTGGAAGCAGGAAACGTTGTTGCTCATCAATCTTGTGTTGGGGCTATTGTTGGAACAGCGTTTATGTTCGTCACTGGCCTCCTCTCTATCGTTACAAACTTCTTCAAAAAACCTTCAGAGAGATAAAACCATTAGGGGCCGCAAAATAAGCGGCCCCTTTCCTAGAAAGGTTCTATTTATGTTTAAAATTACTGAATTTAAAGCAAATCATCTTGTTAAAGAATGTTATTTGGATGAAAAGAATCCCTCTTTTAGTTTTTCTTTGTTCTCCGATGAAACGGATTCTTCTTTGAAATCAGCCATTTTAAAGATGAATGGATGGAAAATCGAAACTCTTTCTCAAAATAATATCTTTTATGCTGGCAAACCTCTTACCCCTTTTACAAAATATGTTGCTACTTTGGAAGTAGAGGACAGCTTAGGAAGAAAAGATAAGCAAGAGCTTGTTTATGAAACGGGTTATTTAGGCACTTCTTTTAAGGGGAGATGGATTAGCGATAAAGACTACATCTTCAAAGAAAAAGGCATTTCACCAAAACCCTTGCTTTTCAAAAAGGAACTTCCTATTTCTAAAAAGATTAAAAGCGTTAAGGTCTATGCGACAGCTTTAGGGATCTATGACTTTATTTTGAACGGAAAGAAAGTGGGAAACGCTTATTTTGCCCCAGGCTTTACTTCCTATCGTAACGAACTTCAATATCAGATCTACGATGTCACAAACCTTCTCGAAAAAGAGAACGTTCTCTATTTTGAGGTTGCGGGTGGCTGGGCTGTTGGATCTTTTGTCATGACAAGAAAGAATCGTGATGTAGCGGATAGACAAGCTCTCCTTTGTGATATTCATCTTGAATACGAAGACGGTTCAAAAGAAATTATCGGTACGGATGAAAGCTGGCAAGTAAGTGAGCATTCGCCTGTTCTTATGGCGGATATTTATGATGGAGAAACCTATGACGCTAGAATAGAGTTAAATGATATTTCCCTCCATCAAGCTTCATATGAAAAAGTAAAAATTCACCCAGAACTCCTCCTTGATTATGGGGCAAAGGTAATTGCGCATGAAAGAATGTTGCCTCAAAAGATTACGAAACTCTCTAATCAAAAGAAATGGATTGTGGATTTTGGCCAAAACTTTGCCGGAGTCGTTTCTTTCCACCTCAAAAATGCAAAAAGAGGCCAGAGCATAGTCATTAAGCATGCGGAAATCTTAAAGAAAGACGGGGATTTGAACACCTCTTTCCTTCGTAGTGCGAAAGCAACTTTAACCTATATCTGTAAAGATGGGGAACAAAGATTTTCCCCAACTCTTACCTACATGGGGTTCCGTTATATTTCTCTTGAAGGAATAGAGAACATTGAGGATATAGATCTTGAAGCGTTTGCTCTTTATTCAGATGTTGAACGAATTGGCGATTTTGAATGTTCCAATCCTTTGATCAACCGTTTGCAGAAGAATATTATCTGGTCGAGTAAATCCAATTTCGTGGACATTCCTACAGATTGTCCTCAAAGAGATGAAAGAATGGGATGGACTGGAGATATTGCAATTTTTTCCAAAACAGCCTGTTTTAATTTTGATATGAACCGTTTCTTAGATAAATGGTTATTGGACTTAAGAAAAGAACAACTCCGTAGCGGAGGCCTTCCAAATACGATTCCCTCTCATCGTTACGCTTTCCCTGTTACTATGCCAAAAATGGCCGTGGAATTCTGGGGAGATGCTTCCCTACTTGTTCCAATGGCTCTTTATGAGAAAACGGGAGACAAAACGATATTGTCTAAATCCTACGAATCCATGAAGAAATACGTCAATGCCTGTAAGTTCTGGGCTCATTTTGGCGTGGGGAAACACCGTTATATTTGGCATACTCCTTCTATTTTCCATTTTGGAGATTGGGTAGCGCCTGATGTGCCTAAAATGAGCGATTGGCAAAAACGTAGCAAATGGACGGCGACGGCATCCTTAAAAAACACTTCTACGATTCTTTCGAATGTAGCTCATATTCTCGGTAAGAAAGAAGATGAGGTTTATTATAAAGAACTTTCTCAAAACGTTTCGGAAGCGTATGAATCTATCTTTACCGACCATAAAGGGAAACTCTTAAACGAATTCCAAACCGGATACGTTTTGCCTTTGCAATTCCATATGTTGAAAGAAGAAAACGTTTCTTTTGCAGCGATGAATCTTAAAAAACTCGTCGAGAAAAACAATTACTGCATTGGAACAGGCTTCCCTGGCACACCTTATATCCTTTTCGCTTTAGCGGATAATGGTTACGTAGATACCGCTTATAAGATGCTTGAAAACACAAAATGCCCTTCTTGGCTATATGAAGTGAAAGTAGGGGCAACCACCATTTGGGAAAGATGGGATGGCTTAAATGAAAACGGAGAATGTCCAATCGGAGAAGACGGTACAGGAGGCATGATTTCCTATAACCATTACGCTTCAGGGGCGGTTGGTGACTTCCTTTATAGACGCGTTGCCGGAATAGAACCTCTTGAAGCAGGTTACCGCTCTTTCTTGGTTAAACCTTTGATCGGTGGCAGTTTAACATACGCTAAAGCACATACTAAGACTCCATACGGAATAATTGAGGTTTCCTGGGAAATCAAAGACAAGCAATTCAAACTCAACGTTTCCGTTCCATATGGTTCTGAAGCGAAAATCGTTTTGCCAAACAAAGAAGTCTATATCCGTAGTCATGGCAATTACACGTTTGAAGCCACTTTATAAATTCTTTTAGAGGCCCATCCACAGGATGCGTCTTTTTATAAGCTTCATCTTTCATAGCAAGCATTATTTTTTAGGAATTTGAATAAAGGAACGAAAATTATTCAAAAAAACAAAAAAGTGCAGAAAAAGCAACAACCTACATGAAAATATGCTTAATAATTCAAGAATATGCATTTTTAGTTGCAGTTGTTAATAAATATGAGATTTTATCTTAAAATAGAATCCATAAATAGAGACGAAGGCGTGGATTGTTTATGTTCAATATTGCCATTGTAGAAGATGAAATCAATGTAGCAAAGCAGATTGAGAAGTATCTCAATGGTTTTGTTGACGAAAACGGAATTGCTATAAGTAGCAAGATATATAACGATGCAGACTCTTTCCTAAACGACTATAAAAACAACTTTGATTTAGTGTTCATGGATATAGAGCTTCCTGGAACAAACGGGCTTGATGCGAGCGTCAAATTAAGAGAGATGGACAAAAATGTGATGATTGTTTTTGTCACTAATCTTATGCAGTATGCCGTAAAAGGCTATTTCGTTAACGCTTTTGACTTTATCGTGAAACCTTTTAATTACGAGGATTTCGCTATTAAACTGAAACGCATTTTCAAAAGCCTATTAAGCAATCAAAACAAAAAAGTAATCATTAATTATCGTGGTGGGAAGAAAGTCGTTTCCATTTTTGATATTGTGTATGTGGAAGTGAGTAAGCACGTATTGGCTTATCATTTAAGAAAAGAAAACGTTGTTACGAGCGGCACTTTGAAAAAAGTCATCGAGGAAATAAATGACAGCAACTTTGCTTTATGCAATCAATGCTATCTTGTTAATTTACGTTTTGTGAAAGAGATAAGTGACAATACCGTTGTTGTTGGCGATGATAGTTTGCAAATTTCCGCTCCAAAAAGAAAAGAATTTTGCAAGGCGTTAACGAAATATCTTTGCAACTCTAGTGGAAATCGCATATGAGCAGTTTGTTCTTTTACAAGATATTGTTCATGGTCGAGATATTAGCGAGTGAATATCTATTTGCTTTTCGAATGCCCAAAAGAAAACATTTTCCGTTGAGAGTGGTAGGGGCCGTTCTTGCTTCATTGCTTATAGCGTTTTTATATCCTTTACCGCTTCAATACGCTTATACGAGCTGGTATACGATGATCATGTTCATGTTCTTATTCGCCATCGCTTTTCTTCATATCAAGTTTGTATTTAAAATCTCTTGGATTTACGCCTTCTTTTGTGCCATTGCTTCTTATACGATTAGACATTTTGCTTATGAAACTTACGTTTTGATTTTTTCCTCCATTGGTTGGATTAACTCCAATGACTTATACAGCTCTAATCCTTTAGATTTTGCCAATTTCGATCAAAGAACAATCATTATTGTTTTGTCTTATGTGGATATTTTCCTGTTTTGCTACTGGGGAGTTTACATTCTTTTTGCCTCCAAATTAAAGGCAGCCGAAACAATTAAATTCAAATCAACAACCGTATTAGTGTTCACAGGTTTAATTTTGATGGTGGACATTGTTATTAACGCTATCGTTACCTACATGACGGATGACAGGTTAAAAGATTGCATTGTTTATTTTTATAACATTCTCTGCTGTGCGCTTGTTTTTTACATTGAATATAGTCTTATCAACACAAAAGACATGTCGAATGAGATGGCTACTATGCAAGAAGCGCTGAGACAAGCTCAAAAACAATATGATTTGCAAAAAGAGAACATCAAAATCATCAATTTGAAATGCCATGACATGAAACATCAAATTAACGAATATGCCTTAAAAGGCAAAATCGATCAAGACTTCGTCAAAGATCTTCAAGAAGCGATATCCATTTATGATGCAAACATAAAAACGGGGAATGAAGTACTGGACATTATCCTGACCGAAAAAAGTCTTTTATGTAACGAAAAAGGCATACGTTTGACATGCATGGTAGGGAATTGTGATCTTTCTTTCTTCAAAGAAGGGGATTTGTATTCTTTCTTTGGCAATATTTTAGACAATGCAATAAATGCCGTCTCTTCGATGGAAAACAAAGATAAGAAATGCATAGGGGTTAATATTCACCAAATAGAAAAATTCATTGCAATTAAAGTGGATAACTATTTTAGTGGGGAAATCGATTTGTCTGATGATGGGCTGCCGCTCACTAAAAAAGATAAGAATTATCATGGTTTTGGCATGCAATCAATCAAAATGATTACTGAAAAATATGGTGGTACTTTAAATGTCGAAATTGATGGTGATATATTCACTTTAAACATCATGTTTCCTGTTTCAAAACAATAGAATATGCATTCAAAATCTAGAATATGCTTCAGCGATTGATAGCGGTTACACAAGCGAATAATATCCTTTTTAGAAAGCGCTTACAGGCGTTTGAAAGGAGGAAATATGAAAAAGATACACTGGGGTATCTTCATAGGAGTTTTTGCTATCATTACTTTCTATGTCACATTCGGAATAATCTTCGCTTATTTATTGCTGAATGCGATTGAAGCAGAAACGTCAGGTTATGCAACATTGTTTGATAATTGGTGGCAAACTCTTCTATTTGTTGTTGATGTAATTTCTGTAATTGGCTTACTGGCATCAATAACAATGAAAATTTTGTTTAGTGGGCCTAACGAGGGAGAGGTATGAAAAAATTCTTTAACAAAACCGTGTGGTGGTTTTTATCTTCTTTCTTTGCAATCATGTTCACTATTTTGCTCGTAGGGGACAGTTTCATCAAAGAATATGAAACTCAAATCAACTACGCATTGCATATTGAACCTTATCAAAAGATAACGAGTGAAAACACCAACACCGAATATTTTAAGACGCCGTTTAAAAAAGAAGACGGCTCTTATGATGATATTGCAATGAGAAACAACTCTATGCAAGTATCAAGGGAAGCGAATTCTGAAGCCAGCGTTTTGCTCTGGAATAAGAACGAGAGCTTACCATTAAAAGTGTCATCAAAGATTAGCTTTTTTGGCGTCCAATCGAATCAAAAGAATTATTTGTATACTGGTAATGGATCTGGCAAAGTCGCGGTTACAACGACTGATTTCCCATCATTGAAGGAAACTTTCGAAAAAGAAAAGAAGTATCAAGTAAATCCAAAATTATGGAGTTTTTATCAGAACAAAAGCGGATCTAGCATGTACAATCCGTCGGTTGGACCTGATGGAAAGCAAGATAATCACTACAAAGAATTCAACGTCAACGAAGCAAGCTGGAGTGAATTAAACACTACAGAAATCGCTAATTCTATAACTGAATACAACACAGCTGTCATGGTTATTTCAAGAAACGGCTCGGAAGATGGAGACACTTGGTTTGATACCAATGAATGCTTAGAGAAAAATTATCTCGATTTGTCTTATAACGAAAAAAGCGTTCTTGATAGCCTCGATACCATGAGAGAAGAGGGCAAAATATCCAATTTGGTGTTGTTATTAAACACTGGCACACCAATGCAGATGAAAAACATCTCCAAATACCAACACATCGACTCTTGTTTGTGGGTTGGAATGGGTGGCAACGCTTCTTTCAATGGAATATATGATGTCGTTTCGGGTAAGGCGAACCCATCTGGAAGATTGGTTGATACTTATTTATATAACAATGATTCTGCGCCATCTGTTGAAAACACTGGTGCCTTCCAATTTGCCAAATATGGTGATTTGCCACAAGAAAGCAGATCGAGCAACGCTTACAATCACGCGTATATCGTTTATCAAGAGGGCATCTATGTCGGATACCGTTATTTCGAAACGAGATACGAAGACTGCATCTTAAATTTGGGAAATGCAAATAGTGCAAGTGGTTCTAAAAACAGCGCAATGAACTGGGACTATAGCAAAGAAGTCTATTATCCATTTGGCTATGGCTTATCCTACACAAATTTTGAATACACCGATTATGCTGTCACAAAAAACGGCGATAAATATAGAGCATCTTTAAAAGTAACAAATACGGGTAATGTTGCTGGCAAAGATGTCGTGCAAATCTATTTGCAAAAGCCATATACAGAATACGATAAGCAAAACAAGATCGAAAAAGCTTCCGTAGAACTTGTTGGCTATGCAAAAACTGACTTATTAGCGCCTGGCAAAAGCCAAACCGTTGTTATCGATATCGATGAATACGAATTCAAATCATACGATAGCTACAATAAAAAGACATACATCCTTGAAAAAGGCGATTATTATTTGTCCTTTGGAAAGAACGCCCACGACGCTTTAAACAACATCTTAGCTCAAAAAGGGAAGAACACATCTTCTGGAATGGACTATGACGGAAATAAGAACTTCGCTAAAAAATTCAACTATAAAGATGATGATTTTGTGAAGTACTCAAAGTCAAAGACCAATGTCCAAGTTACAAATCAATTCGATAATGCTGACCTTAATTTATATGAAGGAACAAGCGATCAAAAGATCACTTATTTATCGAGAAACGACTGGAAAAACACCTATCCTAAAAAGGTAGAACTGAATGCCTTGAATGCCACCATGGTCAAGGACATGCAATATACTCACGGCATTGAAATTGACGAAAATGCAAAGATGCCGAAGTATCGTTCTGTTACCTCGCCTATTGGTGAATTGACTTTAGCCTCCATGATGGACAAGGAGTTTGATGACCCACTTTGGGAAGATTTGTTAAACCAAATGTCGTTTAAAGAAACAACTCAATTATGCGGAGTTGGCTCTCACATCATCAATGGTGTCACAAGCATCTCCTCCCCATCAGTCCTAGCACATGATGGCCCTGCAGGCGTGAAAACGGATACACCTAAATCAACAAGAAATGGAGATGTTGACACATTCATGGCCTTCCCTAGTGGAATTAACCTTGCTTCAACATGGAACAACGAGCTTGTTAAAAAGGTATGTAACGCTTTCAGCTTAGAAATGATGCATGCGAATGTCGGTGAGATTTATGGCACTGGCGCAGGTATTCATAGATCCACATATGGCGGAAGAAACTGGGAGTATTTCTCTGAAGACAGCTTCTTGTCTGGAAGAATTCTTAACTATGAAGTTCAAGGCTTGCAAGAGAATGGCGCTATCGTTAACATCAAACATTTAGTCTTAAATGACCAAGAAATCTATCGTTGCGGCGGCACAACCTGGGCTAATGAACAATCCATCCGTGAAATCTACTTAAAAGCATTCGAAGAAGCGGTTACCGACGGCAAAGCAAATGGCGTCATGTCTTCTTTGAACAGAATCGGCTGCATTTGGGCTGGTAAACATAAAGGCTTATTAACAAATGTCCTTAGAAACGAATGGGGTTTTGTTGGCTTAGTCGAGACAGACTCTGCAACCGGAACCTATATGCGTGAAGGCGGAACAAGAGCGGAAGCGGTTATTGCTGGAAATGACTTATGGTTACGTGGTTCTAACAATATTAAAGAACTTTGGGGTGACTATAGAAATAATCCAACGGTTTGCCAAGCTTTAAGAAAATCCGCTAAAAACATCTTGTATGTTGTTGCTCATTCTATGGCAATGAACGGAATCGATAGCAGCACTAAGATCGTCAAAATAACTCCTTGGTATTTCAATGCCATCTTAGGTGCTGAAATAGCGGTTGGAATCGTTACAGGAGCGTGTATTACGCTCTTAGTTCTCTCTTACGTTTTCGCAATGAAGAAGAAAAGGAATAAAAAAATGGATCAAAAAGATAATAAAGAAATAAAAGAAACTTCATCAGAAACAAAGAAAAAACCTTCTTTACCAAAGAAGAAAAAACAACAATTAATCATCTTTGGCTCAGTTGTTGTGGCTTTGTCTGCATGCATTGGCATTGTTGCTGGCGTCTTAGCAAACAAGAAAGATGACACACCTAAACCATCTAGTTCCAATGATGTTCCAGCAAGTAGCGGAGAGGTGACCCCTTCATCTAGTGAACCTGAAGAAGAAATTCAATACTTCGACTATATCATCGAAGCCGAACACATGAACATCATTAATCCAACAGCCGCTAAGATTGCGCAAAAAGCGCATCAATGCAGCAACGATAATATGATCGACCACATCAATGGTGCAGAAAGCTATCGGATTGATTTTTACAGTCCAAAGAACGCTCCAGGCGAGCTGAATATTTCTTTGCCTAGCAACGCTGACGTTGTCGTCAAAGATAACATTAAAGAGATTAAAATTAACGGCAAGGCAGTTAGTATTGACAGGAAGGCAACTTGTAAAGTTCTCACAAATTGGTATAAAGCCACCAGTGAGCATATTGCAACCGTCAACTTCACGAAAGGCATTAACGTTATTGAAATTGTTCCATTCGCAGAATCAGCAGTAAACTTCGACTATTTCGAATTATTAGATGTCCAAGCTGAATTGCGTGAAGTGAACAAATATGAAGCAGAAGACTATTTCACCACAAGTGAAGAGTTTGCTGAAGGAACATATGCAAGAGAATGTGGCGCAGCAAGTAATGGAAAATGGGTCAACAAATCTCAAAATGCTATCTTCAACTTCAAATTCAATAGTGATAAAGCAGCCAAAGCCGATCTCTATGCTTCCATGCCATTTGGTGCAAACACTTCAACTTGGAGTGCGCTCTTTGAAAGCGTTACGGTTAACGGAAAGGAATACACCTTCGGAAGTGAAGAGGGTCAATGGGCGGATGCAAGCATCAACTCACCACATTGGTACACCAACTTCCCATTTAAGATGGGTACTATCGATTTAGTGAGTGGAGAAAACACGATTACAATGAAACCAATGGCAACTGCCAACTTCAATTTTGATTTCATTGACTTGCTTACCGACGCTCTTACAACCGCGCTTTAATACACGTTTAATCAACATCCTAAAAGGTCATTAAGGAATAAAACTTAATGGCTTTTTCTTTTGATTTAAAACGTGCTTGGATTCTTTTTATTGGCATCTAATAAACGGGATCTTCTAATTAATAACGATATAGCCATTTTTCGTTGAGTATTGAATCTCACGGAATGAAAATATGAAATCACACGGAATGAAAATGTGAAATCACACGGAATGAAATTGTCTAATCTCTCGGAATGGAATATAATTTCTAAGGTGAAAATTATGAAAACAAACAACTACAAAAAAAGACTGATAGACGATAAGATTGAGCTTTATCTAAAGACGTTTGGCGCGATTTATATCGAAGGACCTAAATGGTGTGGCAAAACGTGGACGAGTAGACATCATTCCAATAGTGAGTTTTTGTTAGCGGATCCTAAAGGAAATTTTAACAATAAGAAATTAGCTGAATTGAACCCAGAACTGGCTTTAGAAGGAGACGTTCCTCATTTAATCGACGAATGGCAAGAAGTTCCTTCTTTGTGGGATGCTGTCAGGGGAAAAGTGGATTCTTTTCCGCTTAAAGGACAATTTATCCTTACGGGGTCTGCAACCGTGAACAAGGAAAAATATATTCATTCCGGAACGGGACGGATAGCTAGATTAAAAATGAGACCGATGTCCCTGTTTGAATCAGGACGTTCCAATGGAAAAGTTTCTCTTAAAGATATTTGTTATAACAATGCCGTTGACTGTCTTACTGGCGAGGTTGATTTGAACGAATTAATTAATTTGGTCTTGATTGGTGGATGGCCTGCCGTAAGCGAAGATATGTCTGCTGAACAAGGTGTGCTTATTGCAAAGGAATATATCAAATCCCTTATTAATGAAGATATTTACAAAGTGGATAACGTAAAAAGAAACCAACATAAGTTTGAACTGCTGCTTCGATCCTTGGCTCGAAATGAAGCCACGACAGTTACAAATAAAACATTAAAGAATGATATTAAAGAAAAAGATTTTGATGATATTAATATTGATACTTTATCGGATTATTTGGATTTGCTTAATAAGCTCTATATTACAGAAAATATTCCTCCGTTCTCGGTTAATCTAAGGTCTTCGACGAGGGTAAAACAAAGCGAGAAACGTCATTTTGTGGACCCCTCCCTCCCTTGTGCAATATTGAATTTAACGAAAGAAAAACTGTTGAACGATCTAAAACTTTTTGGCTTTCTTTTTGAGTCTTTAGTGGAAAGGGATCTATATACATATTCTGAATCATTTAACGCTAAACTATATCATTATCAAGATTATAGAAACGATGAAATAGATGCGATTATAGAACTAGAAGATGGGGAGTGGTGTGGGTTTGAAATTAAATTAGGTGCAAATCAAATTGATGAAGCTGCAGAAAATTTAGTGAGAATTGATGATTCCATACGAAAAGAAGGCGGGAAGACCGCAAAAGCCTTGTGCGTCATTTGTGGTTTAACGAATGCTGCATACAAAAGAAAAGATGGCGTTTATGTTGTGCCTTTCACTTCATTGAAAGCATAAATAAAGTCTCATTGCTAAGAGAACCTCTCTTGTACAGTTTAAGTTAGTTTCTTAGGAAGCATTAAAACAAACCAATTACGCCATAAAATTCCCCTAAGGAAGTTAGAAAGTGAAAACAAATGGCCTTATAAAGGCGCATGTCTCGAAGATAAAGCGAAAACGGATATAATAGAGATGTGATGGATACTTACATTCAAGATTGGATTGAAGTCATTGAAAGTGGCAAGAATACAAATACGTATAAGCCCGCTTTCGCAAAAGCTCTTTTAAAATGTGTGGCTGCCAATCGTTATTTCTTTATAAATCCAGATACAGCAATGGTGGATTTTAAAGACATTGCCGAATGTATCATTCGTTATTATTGGAACCAATTGTTTTTCTTTAAACTAAGACAGCAATCAGGGGATAAAGTCCCTGTTATCTATCAATGTGTGAATGCTTTGGTGGAAAAATATAAGGAACTTAGGCAGACGTCCATCGCTTGCTGGGCGGATGAAGGGCTTAAATTCATCAAGGAGAATGCGGAATCAGGCTTTTATGAAGCTCTTTTAAAGAAAGCCGCTTCAACTTTAAACAAAGATGTAGCCTATCGTCTTCCTGTTGTAAATGGGACGGAATATCCTATTTATTCTTTTGATCGGAAGAACGCCTCTAAGCTATATTTAAAAAGAGAGGATATCGATAAATTGAAAGAATTTTCCTCCATCTTAGTTCCTTTAATCAACTACAGGTGGTCCCTTCTTTTGGAGAAATACAATAATTCTCCAAACATCCTTTTGAAGGTAAAAAACACATCTAATAATACAATTCGTAGAAACGATCTTTCCGAATATAAGAATATTTTGATTCAAAACGAATTCTCGAATCATAAGCCAATAGATTTCTATTCCGGAATTCTTATTCCTCAAAAAGAAATCAGTGTTGATCACGTCATTCCTTGGTCTTTTTTGTATCGTGATGACATTTGGAATTTGGTCCTAACTTCTAAATCCAACAACTCCTCTAAGAGCAACAACAAACCAAATGAAGTAACCATTCATAATCTTGAAGAAAGAAATAGGGTTCTTTATAAAAAGCTTCCGGAAGGAAAATATAAATCCAGCCTTAAAGAAGCGATTGATTGCGATCTAGTGCGTTCCTATTATTATCAAATGATGGCATGAAATATTACAGTGAGCATTATAAAGAATATATCGATTCGACCTTTCCTCTTTCCTTAAAAGAAGAATACTCTTTTCTCATTGCTCATTTAAAAGAAAAAGCCATCATCTTAGATATTGGTTTTGGTTCGGCTAGAGACATGCTCTATTTCAAAAAATGTGGGTACCATGTATATGGAATTGAGGTAGTGGATGGCTTTATTAACCATGCAAAAGAATTGGGTTTGGACGTGGAATATGGCGATTTAAGGGCCTACGTCCCTAAAGAAAAGGTGGATTGCATTTTTTTAAATGCAGTTTTGTTACATCTTCAAAGAAACGAAATATACCCTGCAATTAGAAGACTAATGAGTTTCCTTAATGATGATGGAATCCTTTTCTTCTCAATGAAACGTTCGGAAAAAGAAGACGGATATGATGAAAAAGGCAGATATTTCACTTATTTCCATAAAAAAGATTTAGAAACCCTTCCTTTTCGTGTTATAGATTACAAAATCAATCCAGATTCTCAAAGAAAAGATACTGAATGGATAGATGTTATTTTAGGAAAGTAGAGGTAGTTTTCTTAGAATTCAATTTCTTCCAAAACTCATTGCTCTTCATTATGTTCTTTTATGCAGAATACGGCATATAGAGGAACGCTCTTGATATTATTTTCAAATCCGAAGTTTTTCGTCGATACTTTTATACTGTATTTAGGGTTGTATTTTGATATATACGTTCTTAAAGACTTTGCTTTAACATTATCAGCGGATTTTGTTTCGAGCGGAATTGGTTCGTCATTGATATGGATCACGAAATCGACCTCTGAAGTATTGTTGCATTCCCAATAATGTAAAGAGAAACCATTTGCCGCGAGTTGCTCAGCCACATAACTTTCTGCAAGCATGCCTCTTACTTTGTCTGAAATGCCAATGTTTTGAATGATTTTATTTGGAGAGATGGAACCTTTTAATGTTAAAAGGCCGACATCAGAATAATAAATCTTAAAAGTATTAGGCTCCTCATAAGCATTTAAAGGATAACGTCCCTCCGTTACTAAAGAGCAATTGATAACGACATTTGCGAATTTTAACCAAGCCAAAGAAACTTCATAGTTTTTACTTCTAGCTTTCTTAGAGACGGTTGAGTAAGTGAATTTTACTGTTTCCTTACCTAATTGAGAGAAAATACTGTTATAAATTTCAATGGATTTTACTGTTTCGGCTGGTGTTGCATATTTAGACATATCAGCAATGTAAGCATTTGATATAGAAGATTGCTCAGAACGAACAAAATTGAAATCCTTCGTTTCTAAAAATGTTTTCACGGCTTGTGGATAACCTCCTACAACGA